>FWPU01003145.1_pt1 | contig 34411 bp, 33 predicted proteins | sample 2228361 | NCBI WGS metagenome assembly FWPU01 (sample SAMEA103939777, study PRJEB20133) | metagenome
GGTTTATAAAAAAGATTTTCCATTTACATCTTCCTTTACCCTTTCTGATGAAAAAATAATAAAACTTAAAAAAGGCATTTACTTCTTAAAAATTTATTCAGGAAAACAAAACTTAGGAGAAATAAGAGTTATAAAGGGGGATTAAAAAAATAAATTTTATCAGCCCTTTTTATGCAACTTTTAAAGTGTGTGATATCTGATGTTTGCCAGTTGCCTTCTAAAATCCTTGTCTCTGTGAAAAAAGATAAAATATAAAGAGAATTTAATTTCCCTTGAAAGCCCAAAAAATGATTAAAAAAACCCATTTTTTAGGCAAACATCAACTCTTTTTTGGGACCAAGTTGGGCTTTAATTTCTAAAACAAAATATAAACTTAAAACAATATCATCTTTTCCACGCAATTGAGACTTTTTCTGTCCAGCCCAGAATCCCGAGTGTTGAGGCAGAGAAATCTATACTGATATTGTTTTTTGAGAAACCAACTCCAAAAGAAAATCCACCTTCTCTTATCGAAAAGGATTTGCCTATTCTTAAACACAACACTTTAAACAAACTGAGTTCTCCTCCAACTCTCAACTCATCATATCCTTCACTATGATGAACAATATCAGCTGATAAAAGCATTTTGTCTTTAAAAAATCTTTTTGATATACCGAGCTGAAATAAAAGAGGTAAACTCCAGTTATCAGTAATTATCTCACTACCTTCTTCAAGATAAAGGTCTTCTCCTTTAAGCTGTATTTTGCCTCCGAGATTTTTTATTGAGACACCCATATTTATGCCAAAATCTGATAGATATACGCCTCCGAAGTCAAAGGCAAAGGTTGCACCTTTCTCATGCCATATCCTTTCCTCTATGTATTTAGCAGTAAGTCCAAAGGAGAATCTTGAGGTTAATAACCTTGAATAGGTTATTCCCATGACGATGGAAGAAAAATCAAAGTATATACCCGTATTTTCTGGAACATCAGACATTGTGACTTCCATCTCTCCTGATGTTAAATAAATTGCTGACAGTGCAAACAAGCTGAATCCATCTGCAGGAATGATCACACCTGCTGACCCGTTTTTAATACCTGCAATCCATGAGGTATAATTGCCGGTAATATTGAGTGTGGGTTTTACATCCTTTGAAATAAGAGAGGCAGGGTTGTAAAAGATGCCTTCAGGACCTATATAAACAGAACCCACTGCTTCTCCTATTCCCTGAGCTTTTGCACCCATACCCATTTTTAGAACAAGTCCACCGGTTGTTCCCACTTTGGTAAAAGAATTTAAAAGGACTGTAAAGGATATATTTAACAAAATAATAATTTTACCTGATAACCGCAAATTTCCCAATTTTTTTCCTCCCTTCACTTTCTACAACATAAAGGTATAAACCATAGGAGACTTCAAGTCCATCTCTATTTCTTAAATTCCAGTAAATAGAACCTGTTCCCTGCCCCGTCAGGGTTATAACAGGTTCTCCATAAAGGGTAAATATTTTTATTTTTGCATTTTGCGGAACATTTAAAAATATTAATTTTTCCTCACCGAGTTTTGTTTTTCCTCTTATATAAGGATTTGGGACAACTTTAATCCTGGAAAGAGGATTGAAAGAAGAAGGGGTTTTCTGAGGAGAGTTTGTGTTGAATTGGTAAATCAGACCGTCCCATAAAGGCTTTTTCAATTCTATTTTAAATATATCTCCTTGAGAAGGTGCTAAAGCACTATCAGGACCGTTTAATGTCCTTACATAAACAAGTGAAGAATCATAAATCGCACCTGTTGAATCCCTGTAATAGTATAAAAATCCGAGTTCATCAGGATATAGATATCTATTTGGCTCCAGTTCAACCCATGCTTTGCCACCCGGAATAATATCCCATCCAAATTCTGAGAAATAACCAGGAGGTGGATTTGGGTGAACAAATCTTGGCTCCAGCAAAAAATATTTGTCAACAGGTATAAGGGTGTCTCTGTAAATATGGGGATGCACATAGACCTTTAATGGTAAAGGATAAGGAGGTGTATCAACTGGCACATAGGTGTTATACTGATTAAGGGAAAGGGGTCTTAAAACCTGAGCAAGGCTCTGAACAGTGGTATCTATTTCTATGTAGAAGATATCAAAGCCCTGATATTTTGCTTCTCCATGAGTGCTCCTTGAATCTGTGAACCACTCAAAATCTGCAGTATCATTTTTCACCTCATGCCATACACTTTCTTTGAAGCCAGGAGGTTCTTTATCCTTTACATAAAGTCTGAATCCTTGTTTTTCAGGAAAGGCAAAAGGGGTTAATGTGTCAGGAACAGGGTAATCTTTTAAAAGAGTATCTCCAGTTGATAAGTTTAAAAGGGTTATGTATTTCTGAGTGTCAACTTTAACAACCATCCTGTAGTTGTTATCTTTAAGAGAGTAAAGGTCAATAGGGATTATCTTGATTTCTGCATCACAGAGACCATTTACAGGGGAAAGTAAAGTGTCGGAAATATTACCTGGTAGTAAATCTGATGGATGTGGAGAAGGCATAACTGAGTCAATCTTTTTGTAAGATTCCAGAGACGGAGCAAGACTATCAGGATTCTGATTTCCTTTATCATAGGCAGTAACTGCATAAATATACAATCTTCCATTTATAAGACCAGTATCTCTGAATTCATATTTTAAACCTATATCTTCTCCAAGACTTTGATAAGGATTAGCAGGGTCAGGACCTTTAATACCATCGATTAGATCAAAGATTGCTAAAGGAACATAACCAACAACATCTCCTTTTTCATTTGTTATGGGGTCTCCCCATGTGATCCCGCCATCATCAGATCTGTAAATTTTATAGCCTTCAAAATCGTATTTACCTGTAAAGGGATCAGGAGTAATTTCTGATGGAAAAGGGTCCCAGTATAGCAAAACTTCTCTATCTCCAGGAGCAAGCCTTACAACAGGTGGAGGTGGTGCACTTGGACCCTGATAATAATTTTCTTTCATTTTAAAAACAGTTCTTGCATTTTCAAATAACTCAGATGTGTCATTGCCAGCACAAGAAAATATTGCAAGTTCAACAGTATCTCCTGGGTTTAAATCAAAAGGACCTGTTGAAAGTAGAACTCTGTAAACTCCCGCTCCCTCTTCAGGAGGTGTATCATCTATATGGATGTTGGTATCACTGTGAAAATACCTTGAAGGAATTATATCAGGGTCTGATGTATCACTTGAAATAATTGGCCATAAGACCTCATCAGTGTAAGGTTCAAAGGTTTTTTCCCAGTAGTGAAAATCTGTTATTCCCATATCATAAGGAGTTGTGAGAACACCAAATCCCATATATCCAACACTTATCCATGGGTCATTAGGAACACCATCAGCATCCCAGTAATATACAAAGTTTTTCTGATTTGTGGTGTCATAAAGATGAACAAAATCCAGTAAATCTGCTTCATCAAAATCCACCCATATTGCTGTCCAGAAACCCGTGTATAAATTATGGATAATTGAATCAGAAGTGTTTTCTATAAATATCCTAAGGATTAAAATATCCTCTGCATAATATCTTCCATAACAATAACTTATCTGAGAAATTTTTATCCCGAGAGGTCCCTGAGGGTTTTCAGAATCATTATATTCACCGTAATGGTCTCTGTCAGAAACAAATTCTCCCTCAACTTCAAGACCTGTATTCGGGTCAATTCTATAAGGTCCCGGCCAGGTGCCATCTGGCCAGGTTCGTGGGTCATCACTGGTTGCCATCATAGGCCATCCACCTACAAGTTCAACCGCACCTGAATGAGTTCTTAAAGGCATCCAATCTGAGTTGGTTTCGTCATTTCTGTTATGAATTGTTATAACATTATCCTTTTTGGCAACAAAAAGGTGTGTTCCATAAGAGTATTGATGTTGAAAGGGTGCTGATTTTGGCCAGTGAAGGGAAGGTGTTATAAACATTGGAGAAGTTGTTAGAACACCCCAGTTGGTTATTACATTTGAAACCTCTCCAAGATCCTGAAGCCCGAGAGCCCCATTTTCAAGGGACGAGAGAGTTTTTGATTTTGGCTCTATGCTCCCTCTGGAAAGAAGTGTTTTTAAGTTTTCTCCTTTTTCAGAAAATAAAAATATAAAAATTATTAAAAATTTCATAGTTCCACCTTTATCCCCAGTCTTATGTTTCTCGGCTTTCCAAGATGGGCTGGATTTTTTTCAAGGTCTTCTGAACGGTGTTCTGAACCATATTCTCCTGCTTCAAGGGGCTCTCCTGTCGCAGGATAAACAGTGACAGGATTGAAGCTGTTAAATAAATTCTCTACTTGTAATAAAAATGAGTATTGGATGTTTTTTATTTTAAATCCATAATCTATCCTTAAGTCAAAGGAATGGTTGGGTGGCATTCTGGCAGAATTTGGGTCTACAACAAGTCCGGGACCAAGAAAGGGAGTATAAGGTAAACCTGACTCAAAATAGTAAAATATTCCTATTTTCCCTTTATTATTATTGAAAGGAAAGTTAAGAGAAAATTTAAAGGAGTGTCTTCTGTCAAAATCAGCATCATACTCTTTCATTTCTTCTGGCATACCTGTATAGGCATCATAAAAAGCTTGAAGGGGAAATGAACGATTTGCTCTGGCTATTTGAAAAACATAAGATATTTTATAAAAGGGAGCAAAACCTCTCCTTTTTTCTATTCCTATTTCCATACCTCTTACTGATGCAAAATCAGCATTCTGATAAAAAGCATAATCATAGGGAAATGAAACTGTCCTTTTTGTGGAAAGCAAATTCCATATATCTTTTGCATAAAGGGAAAGAGATAAAGAATGAGTATTCCAGAGAGTATGGGAAACACCCAGCTCATAGGCGATTGTTTTTTCAGGCTTTAATGAGGGATTACCTATTACAGCATAGTTTTTTGGCATAGACTCAGGTTCAAATATAAATTTATAGTTGTGATACATAACCTCATAGGGTGGTGCCTGAAAGAAATGACCATAGGAAAAATGCAGGACGGTCTGTTCAAGAACAGGATAGGCAAAACCCAGTCTGGGTGACCATTGAAATCTTGCAGGAACTTTTAAGAGTTTTGAGCCGGGGTCTTCTGGGTCTTCCCACATATAAGCTCTGGGTTCAAAAGCATCAAGTCTTAATCCAAGATTTAAAACTATACCGGGATATTCTATCTTATCCTGAATATAGAAGGCATAATCTCTTGGTTTCACATTGTATTTAAAAAATGTCCCTTCTCCTACATAACCAAATATATAATATCTTTCAAGTTTTTCCACACTAAGGTTATGAATCCTTGTTTCAAAACCTGTTTTAATCTCATGCTTCAAAAACTGGTATTGCAAATCTCCTTTAAAAAGGTAACTCTCTGATTTTGAATCCTCATAAATCTGTGCATCTCCTGATACATAAAATTCGGCATATCCATCGGAGACAGGTTCATCATATTCCCATGGTTTTTTATCTTCTACTGCTGTGTGTTTCTTGAGTTTTAAAAAACCAGAAGATAAAGAATAAGACAGTCGAGATAAAATTATACCTTGAAGGGAAATTCCTGCTCTTTCCCATTCTTTGACAGTTGTAGGGTAATGTTCAGGAATATATTTCCATCGGTGAGAATAGTTTTTATAATCTTCTTCACCTGTTTGGTAACTCAAAGAAATTTTTGTATTTTTTATAAAATTAAAGCCGAGTCTACCTCCATAGTCAAAAAGACCATCATAACCAAAGGGAAGATAACTCATTTCTCTCTTATTGGTATAATAAAGAGAAAAAGGAATATTTTTTAAAATTAAAGGTCCTTTTACTTGAAATCTCAAATCTCCATTAAATCCTTTAAGAGAAGACGGTTTATAGAGGGATTCACCTGTTATAGAGTCTCTGTGAGCATCCTTGACCAGGGTGTCATCCAGTATACTTTTAAAAGCATCTTTTCTTCTATATGGAGAAAGAAGAGAAAATCCTGATGGCAAATAATAGTATACAGGCGGACTAAGATAGGAAAAGGAAAATCCGAAATCTTTGCTTCCCTCTTCGGTAATTATATTTATTGCTCCGGAAAGGGCATTTCCATATTCAGCAGAAAAAGTTCCTGCATAAATGCTCATTTCCTCATAGGCGTAGGGATTTATATAGATTGCATTTTCTCTTGTAAGAGGGTCAATGAGGGGCAGACCATCTAAATATACTGCAAGTTCTTTCTCACGCCCGCCCCGGAAATGTATTTTCCCACCTGGTCCTTTTGTAAAACCGCCTTCAAGATAAACAAGTTGTGTAAAGTCAAGAACAGGAAGATTTTCTGTTCTCTCTTTCTTTATGATACTTTTTTTAAAAGTTACTCCTTTTTCAACAATAGGAGACTCTGCCTTTACAACAATTTCTTCAAGAACATACTCAGAGGGTTCAAGGTAAACATCAAGGAATGTTGTCTGGTCAGATTTTATTTCAACTCCGTCAATGATTTTCTTTTTGTATCCTGTAAGGAAAAATACAACTCTGTGTTTTCCAGGAGAAAGGTTAAGCACCGCATAAAATCCATCATCTTCTGAAAATATCATTCTTTTTTCATCTTCAACATAAACTTGAACAAGTCCAAGAGGGATGTCTTTTTTGCTATCTTTTACATAACCTGTTAATTTACCTGTAACACCAGCCCATAAGGATACTGGCAGAATCAGGATTAAAAAGTTTCGCATTTATCTTACAACTATGATTTTACCGCCCTTATTATCTTTGTCTATTCTGTAAAAATAGGTTCCTTTTTTGAGAAGAACTGTTTTTGAGTCTTTGAGTATATGAAGTTCTCTTCCTGATACATCATATACACGAATTTTTTCTTTTAAATTAAAGGAAAGTTTACCTGAATTTATAGTATACACAGGCAAGCGGAGTTTAGAATCTGGAAAGTTTTTCTCCCCTACTTTTAAAAATTCAGAAATAATAAATCCATCAAAGATTGTTGAATCTATTCCTGAGAAACGGAAGGTATAAACTCCAGCATATCCTGCATCAGGCCTGTTTGAAGTAGTATCAACAAGAGGACATCTGGGAAGTAATTGGCCATCAAAATATGCCCAGATAGAATCAGATTTTACAGATAGTTTTAATTTATGCCATCCTGAAGTTTGAGGAGGAGTAAAGTCAGGAGGTGTCCAAACTTCAAGTATTATTGGCATCCAGTCAGGACCGCGGTGGAGCGATAATCTCAATCTTTTACTGTCATCAAAGTCAGCAACAAAAGCTTCAAATATGCCATCTCCCCAGAAGGGGTCAATTCTAAAAGCAATGCCTTGATAAGGTCCTCCTGAACTATCCGAGACATCTATATAAACCCACGACTCAATATTTATAGTATCCAGAGGTACAGCTGTATAAGTCAATCCAGATGGACTTTGAAGAGTATCTGCCTTGCTCTGAACAAATCCTGCCCATCCATCTCCTTCGGGTGTGCTGGTAGAGATTACTGTGGCAGTATCTCCTATATTGAAGAATGGATACCATGTAAGCTGTTTCACACCACCTGTAAAATGCTCTTCATACAGTATTTGTGAGAAGAGAAAACTCACCCCTATCATTAATAACATCATTATTTTTTTCATAGGCTCCTCCTTTTTGATTTAAAAGATTATAAATATATAGATTAAAAATCATAAATTTCAAATTAAATTTACAGAAATACCCTCTGCATATCTTCTTTCTTTTATCACCCTTGTTATAATTAAATCAATTTTATCACCCAATGTATATTTTTTATTTTTTGATTCAAGTGAAAAATTATCTTCCCTGAATCTAAATTTCCCTTTTAATTCCCTTAAAGGAACAAAGACATCAACGAGTTCATTTAAAAGGCTGACATAAAATCCTGCAGGAGTTACCTTTGATATTATTCCCTTAAAACTTTTTCCCATGTTTTGTTTTAAATATTCGAGAGATTTTAAGGTGATTATATCCCATTCTGCCTGCTGTGCAACTCTTTCCATCATACTTGATTTTTCTGCATAATCTTCAAGCTCTTTTTCAGAAAAAGTTTCCTTTCCTTTCATGTCTCCTCTAAGTATGTGGTGAATAATAAGGTCAGGAAATCTTCTTATTGGAGATGTGAAGTGGAGGTATCTATCAAGTCCAAGTCCATAGTGTCCTTTATTCTCAATACTATACTTAGCCTGTTTCATTGACCTCAAAATCATTTTCTGGACAATAAACTCTTCAGGTTCTCCTTTCACCTTCTGTATGATTTCCTGAAGGTCAAATATCTCTGTAATGCCGTGCTTTAGAAATTTTGATGGATATTTTGTTTTTAGAAGAAACTGTAGCACTTTTTTAATCTCTTTTAATTTTTTTTCATCAGGTTTTTCATGAATTCTGTAAATTAGAGAATACCCTTTTTTTTCAAGGTGAATTGCAATAACTCTGTTTGCGAGTATCATAAACTCCTCTATTAAGGAGTGGGAAAAGAAATTCAGCTTTTTTCTGATATTTTCAACCTTACCGTTTTTATCAAAAAATACTTCGGGTTCGGGCATGTCAAAGTCAAGTGAGCCTCTTTCATATCTTTTTTCTTTAAGAAGTTCGGCAACTTCACCACATAGTTTAACTATATCTATTACTTCTTCAGGTAGTTTTCTCCTTATTTTTCCTTCTTCCAGAATTTTTTGAGCCTCTCCGTAATTTAATCTGGCTTTACTCTTGATAACACTCTCAAAAATTTCGTAATTTCTTATTCTACCTTTTTTATCAAGATAAATAAATACTGAAATTGCATATCTTTTTCTTTTATTTTTTTGGCTACAGAGATTAGAAGACAATCTTTCAGGTAGCATCGGAATTGCTTTATCAAGTAGATAAAAAGAGTTACCCCTTTTATAGGCTTCTTTGAAAACAGAAGTCCCTGCCCCAACATAAAGAGAAACATCAGCAATGTGAACACCCAATCTGTATCCATCACGGTACTTTTCACAAGATATGGCGTCATCAAAATCCTTTGCGGTTTCAGGGTCTATTGTAAAGAGCGTTAAATTTCTTATATCAAATCTTTTGTGAACATTTATCCTGGAAGAAAGTTTGTTAGAAAAATTTAAAACTTTCTTTGGAAATTCTGTCCTTATGCCAAATCTTTCAAGGACAACTTTATAGTCCACTTCAGAGTCATCGGATTTTCCAAGAGTTTTGAGTATCTCTCCATAATTGCCACCTTTAAAGGGAATAAATGTAACTCTCAAATTTTCTTCCAGCCTTACCTCTTCTGGCTTTTTTAATATACTTACTCTTTGGGGAAATAAGGGCTCATCGGGAAATATGTAAAATCCCGCAGAATCTTTTAAAATTGTCCCAACAAATTTTCGTTTTGATTTTTCAAGTATTCTAACTACTCTTCCTTCAAATCTTTTACCCTTACTTTTCTTTAATACTTCAACTTCCACATAATCTCCATCCATTGCACCTGAGAGAAATCTGCCAGGAATAAAAATATCTTCTCCTTTTTCTCTTAAAAGGAATCCATATCCCTCTTTTTTTGTTTCAATCCTACCTCTTACTCTTATCCCCTTTTTTACAGAATAAATTTTATTATCTCTCAGATAAATCTCCTGCATATCAATAAGTTTTTCAATAACCCACTCTATTTTCTTCCTGCCAAATTTTTTCTTTAAATAAAGGAGGCTGACTCCTTTTTTCTTTTTATTTAGAATTCCAAGTATCTTCTCTTCTATTTTCATTAAAAAAGACCTGTTTCTTCCATCTCATATATATAGACCATATTTTTACCCTTTCTCTTTGCAAAATAGAGAGCCTTATCAGCTTTATCAATAAGCTCATTCCTCTTGCTGGCATCATCAGGAAATCCTGCAACACCAAAACTTACAGTTAGATTAACTTTTTCACCTTCTTCTATATAAAAATCCCATTCCTCTATAAGCTTTCGTATTTCATCAGACCTTTTGGCTCCTTCATATTTGGGTAAATCAATGCATATTGCAAACTCCTCTCCTCCATATCTTGCGGAAAATCCTTCATTTTTAGTTTCTTCCTCCAGAATTTTTGAAATTTCAATTAGCACTCTGTCTCCCTTCGGATGTCCATATAAATCATTGAGTTTTTTAAAATCATCAACATCAAGCATTGCAAGTGTAAAGGGAATGGCTTTTTGAACTTTTTTTTCAATTAATTCCTGAAACATTCTGTGATTGTAAAGTCCTGTGAGACTGTCTCTTGTTGCCCTTTCTTTTTCTTTTTCATAGATTTCAGATTTTTCAAGAACTATTTCACACTGGCTCTGAAGAAAGCTCAAAATCTCTTTGTCATCTTCAGTAAAATTCTCAGAAAAAAATGAGAAAAGAGCGAAGAGATATTTTACATCATTTCCTATTTTAAGAGGGATAAAACAGCCACTTCTTATACCATAATTTTCTTTATTGATAACAGGCATCTCTCTTCTTATTTTTTTTAAAATTACAGGATACTCGTTCTGGTAGGCAAAGGAAAAGAGGGAATCTTCTGTGAAATAAACACTTTTGTCTCTCACAATTTTTTTGGAGTCATAAATAAAAACTATCTCTGCACTCTCATCTTTTTTCTGAGAAAATATAAAAATATCAAATTCAAAGACATCCTGACATATCTTAAATATTTTTTCAAATATATCTTTCTTTTCAAGTTGTCCTGATGTTTCTCTTGCAAGCTCAAACAATGCTTTGTATCTCTGAGATTTAATTTTATTTTCTTTCAGCTCGAAGAAGAATTTGAGCATTATGCTTATTTTTTTTGAGACTCTCTCCATGATTTCTTTTATCTCAGAAGAGAAATAGTTTACTTTATCAGAATCTATATAAATAAAACCATATAGATTGCCTTCATGGATTATAGGCGTGAGAATACAGGAACCAACATATATTGATTTCTCTTCATAAATTCCAAGATTTTTTCCGTCAGAACCAACCTCTGAAAGAAAAAGGGATTTTTTTTGCCTTACACCGAGAGAAAGTAAAGGAGCATTCTCGAAAACTATATAAGAAGGTGAGAACTTTGCTACCTTTGAATCTCCCACTTCAAATCTAAAACCACCTTTTGTTCTATCATAGAATAAAAAAAGCAGAGTTTGAGGTTTGTAAATGGAAAAATAAATTTCTGTAAGGTAATTAAGTGCCCTTTTTAAAAGAGCATAGGGTTCTGCAGGTAAGGGTGTTTCTTTAAGACCCCTAAAAACTTCTTCTTTTTTTAATTTAAGTCCATCAAAAAACCTCAGTTTTGATGAAAGGTCATCTATCCTTCTATTTTTTTCCTGAATTGAGTTCTCTATTGAGTGAAGTAAAATAATAAGAAATATAGAGACAGCAATAAATATTAAACCTGGTATAATTATGCCTGGAATTTTATTTTTCAGAGCCAGAGGGATAATTTCGGCGACCAGAAAAAGAAAGAAAAAAGAGATTCTATATTTTGTTCTTCTAATTGCAACGAGAAAAAGATAATAAGGAATCCCCTTCAAAGCACCTGATATACCACCCGTTAGATGGGAAAGTATTATAAGGATGACTGATAGAGGTAAATTTAAAAAAGTTTTCACAGTTTCTGAAAGCCTTGTGTAAAATAAGGTTAAAGAAATAATTAATAGAAACAGGATAAAAACCCAGTAATTGAAGTAATTTCTTAAAAGAAGTCCTGATAGAAGCAAAAGATATACAAAATATGAGACAATATAAATAAGAACTTTTACATAATTCTCAGTTATATATTTTTTTAATTTTTGTACCCGGGTAATAAAATTTAACAATCTTTTCATAATTCCACCCCATTTTTGATAATTCTCTTGCTCCATACTGACACATACCTACTCCATGACCAAAACCTTTACCCTTAATTATAATATCATAACCCCTTTGAATCAAATTAAACCAGGTAGAAGGAAGAGGTCCTATTGCATCAGAAAAAATGTGTCTTATTTCATTGCCTTTAAACACCTGATTTCCCTTACCAAGCCTGATCTGGACTTCAAGAACTCTTCCATTTTTGCTCCTTCTTGATATCCGAAAAGACTTTAAGTCTTTACTGCTTAAATTGATTCCCATGATTCTGGAAATATTCCTTCTTAACATGTCTATAAAGACACTTCTTGGATATTTTCTCTCCCAATTATAATAAGAAGATATAGAGCACAGGTCCTTTCCTCTCACATTGCATTTAACACTTTTTAAATAAGGAATATATGGCATTGCTGGAAAAGCCTCTCTAAAGTCTGCTGTTCTACCACCACAGGTGGAGTGATACATGGCAAGAATCACTTCATTTATATACATGAGAATTTCTCCTCTTGTTACCTCAACAGCAACTGATGCCCATGGATTTTCAAAGTCTCTTCCAAGGTAAACCTGATCCTTTACATCAGAATAAAGATGGAAAGGATTATCTTTTCTTTCAAGATGCTTTCTCAACGCATAACTCCTTGCGCAGATTGTTTGGGCCTTGGCAGCTTCAATAAGTGAAGGCTTTACTCCACCGATTTCAGGTGGAACAACAGAAAGTAGATAACTTTCCATTTTTACAAGATTTATAATCTTTTCTCCCCTATCAAACAAAATTTTACCTCTGTATCTCCTGTTGTTCAAAACCATATATCCCTGTTTAACATCAAATATAAAGGGAGTTTTAAAAATAAATTTTTTACCCGCATAATTAATACTTACCTGATTAAAAAATATGTATTCACACTTCAAAAAATCGCTTGCTTTAAGAGAATATTTTTTATTTTTTGTAATAAGTGTGTACTTGGAAGTTGCTGAAATATAAAAAGGTCCTTTACCTTCTTTTAACAGAACTTTTAATTCAGGCTCTTTAAACTCCTCTTTTTTGTAGGTAGGCTTTTTTACTTCTGGTCTTGAAAGTCTTTCTATTCTTTTGCAGGAAAAAATCATGAAAAAAGTTAGTATAAGTAAAATAAATAAACCTCTCATATATTCAGACCTATTTTGGATTTTATATCTTTCAGAAAGTTTTGATAATGACTCCCACCCCAGTATATCTGCCCACAATCAGGACAAATATGAAAACTATCCTGAATTTCATAAACATGATGTGGCACTTTCCCTTTTATTCTTTCTTTTTCAATTTCTACAACTTCTCTATTGCACTTAGAACATCTTGTAAAAGGTTTTATAAATTTTTCAAGATTTAATTTTTTTAATATAAAATTCATAGATTTCCAGAAAGGTATCTCAGGTAAAAGTATAATGCCACCTTTTAATGCCTCCTTTAATTTTTTATTCCTTGTAATCAGAACTCTCTCATTTAGATTGTTTTTCAAATCCTCAGGGTCAATGAATATTTCTGTATCAAATCCCAGAAGCCTGAGCCACCTTCCATGTCTAACACAGGTTCCATCAACCATCAATTTTATTTTTCCTTTATCACCCCACATAGCCTTTTGACTTTCTTTCTCAAATCCTCAAGAGTGCCTCTATTATCAATACAGATATCTGCCCTTTTTATCTTTTCATCCTGACTCAATCCCCTTTCTATCATGGAGTTTATTATATGGTCATCAAATCCTTTTTTTCTCATTCTATCATAGATAAAATTCATATCAGAAGCCACAGTTATTATAAGGTCAAACCTGTTTTCTGTTTTAAGTTCAAATATCAATGTTCCTTCAATTGCAATATAAGTGTATTCAATTTCATCTACTTTACTAAATATCCTGTTCACAATAACAGGATGAATAAAGGATTCAAACTCTTGCCTTTTTGCTATGTCTTTAAAGATTATCCTGGCAACTTCCTTTTTTGTTATCCCTTTTTTGTCAAAAATTTTATCTATGTTCTCTTTTTCTTCATGGAAAATTTCATGCGCTATACTGTCACCCTCTATTACAAAAAACCCCTCTTCTTCCATTATTTTCAAAACTTCTGTTTTTCCTGTACCAGGAAGTCCAGTAACACCTATTATTATTTTTTTAGTTCTCAATTTTTTTCTTTAAAACTTTATTATCAGGATTTATTTTAAGAGCTTTTTCGTAGAATTTCTTTGCCTGTTTTATCTCACCCAGTTTCATCAGGACATCACCACAGTGTTCCAGGATAACAGGGTCTTCAGGTTGTATATGAACTGCCTGAAGTAAAATTTCTTTTGCCTTTTTGTAATCACCCATCTGATAGTAAACCCATCCCAAACTATCAAGATAATAACCATTTCCGGGTGATATTTCAAGAGCCCTTTCAATTAATTTTACCGCAAGTTTAAGTTTTAGTCCTCTTTCTGCAAGCATATACCCCCAGTAATTATAAGCTTTTGCATTTGAAGAATCAAGGGTTATGACTTTTTTAAAGCATTCCTCAGCTTCTTTTATCATGTTTAATGACTCATACAGTGCGCCGAGTTCAAACCATTTCTGGTGGTCCAGGGAGTCTTTTTTAAGAGAGCGCAAATAGAAATCTATTGCTTTTTGTTTTTTCCCTATCTCTGAAAAAAGGAATCCTGCAAGATAATTTATGCCCGGGTCATCAGTATATCTGGATAGAGTTCTTTTTAATTCGTAAAAGGCTTCTCTATAATTTCTTTTTACTATTAGAATAAATATCTTATAGTTTTTATATTCAATTGCTTTCGGATTTATCTCTATAGCTCTTTTCAAATATTCAAGGGATTTGCTATAATTCCCAAGCCTGTAATATATACGTGAAATGTAATAATTTGACAGGTCATCTTTTGGATTTGTTTCAATGGCAAGGAGAAGATTTTTTATTGCCTCTGCATAATTTCCAATTTCATATTGCAGGTAACCTTTTAGTCTCAAATAATTAGGATTTAATCCATCCATTTTGAGCAAAATATCAGTAAGTGAGTCAGCTCTTTTAAAATCTTTTTTTTCAATAAAAATGTCTATCACCTCTCTTTTTATTTCACTGTCATCTTTCCTTAAACTGTCTGTTTTTAAAAGGTAAAAAATAGCCTTATCATAATCTTCCATATTTTCATAAGCCTGTGAAAGAATTAAGAAATCTACATCATTCAGGTTTTTTAAATTTTCAAGAGTTTTCGCGCCTTCAGCATAATTACCCATTTCTATCAGAATTCGTCCTTTTAATCTTAAAATCTCTTCGCTTTCTTCAAATTGTTTTTCCAGTAATTTCACAAGTTCAAAGGCGCTTTTCTTATCTCCTTTTAAAATTTCCATATTGATAAGGAACACAGCATCTTTTTCCTGAAGAGGCGATAGGCTCAAAAAATAATTTTTCAGATTATTGTAAGTATCTTCATCTCTTGATAAAAGAGAAGAGGCCATTAGGTATGTAAGCAATTCTTTTGACAGCGAAAGTTTATCTTTATAACTCTTATAAACATTTATAACATCTTTATATTTTTTCATATAATAAAGAAATTTAATATATTCCTCAATATATTTTTCTTCAGGATAGAGAGAAACCAGTTTTTTTAGAACAGACTCTGCTTTTTGAAACTCAGAAAAGTTGTAATAATTTTTATAGAGAAGATAAAGATAATCTTTGCTTTCTTCACTAACTCTTTTTGATACGAATAAACAGGATGTTGTTATTAAAAAAATGGCTGATATGTATTTTATCATTATTAGAATTCAATGTCTTCAGGAATGAGCTCGCTCCCGCATTCCTCACAAAAATAACTGTCAGGAGGATTTTCATGCCCGCATTTCGGACATACAATTGCTTTTTTCTTTTCCTCGCCTTTACCCAACTCATCCATGAATTTTTCTTCAACAAGAACTTCTTCTTTTTTTGCTGTTCCCTTTGATTCTTCGGATTTCTCAACAGGCGTCAGACTTTCCTCAAGTATACTTTCTATTTCTTCCAGGTCTTCTTCTACGGTTTCTGCTTCAGTAATAGGTTCTAAGACCTCTTCTTCCACAAGGGTTTCTTCCTTTTTAACCTCCGCTGGTTTTGATTTTTCTGCAACAAATGTTTTTTCTTCAAGTATTTCTTTTAGAAATCTCATTTTATCATCAATCTCTTTTATTTTTTCCTTTAGAGCATTTATTTCTACTCTTTTTTCTTTTTCAAGTTCTTTAAAGACATTATCTTCATACTCACCTACCATGTGCCTCAGCTTTGATTCCTCCAATTCATCTTCATGGGAAGATTTTTCTTTAAGATATTGTATTCTGGTTTTCTCATACTGAGAATAGAGCTTTCTAACAACTTCTTTTTTCTTTTCAATATGAGAATTTAATTCATTCAATCTTACTGAATAGTCTTCATATACTTTTTTAAAAACATGAGGTTTTGTCTTACTCTTCAAAGCCTTTAATTTATCCAGTCTTGTTACCACTTCTTTTTTCTGTGCTAAAAGTTCTCTTAGTTCAATAAGTTCTGGAGATTCCAAAATCCACCTCCTTTTTAAACAAAATTTTTGTAATTTCATTCAAAAAATAAATTTTTTTGTTAATGCTTTTTGTCTGCATAATTTTTTGCATCAATACAAAATCGTAAATTATATCATACACAACTTTCTCTTCTAAAAATTGTTTTTTATTATTATAAAGCCTTTTTGCTATGCTATTCAAAAAAGTGTTTATCTCATAATCTGAAAAATCAGCGACATAAAGTTTTTTTAAAAATAGATCTATCTCTTCACCTGGTTTTAAGACCTCAATAAATTCTTGCAGAGAATAGCTCTTTTTTATAATGTCCTTAATGTGAGAAGGTGAGGAAATTGATTTTTCCTCAAAAGCCAGTGATATTATATCAACAATGTTTCTCATTATACCAAGACTTCCACCACTTATTTCATATAAAAAACGTACTGTTCTTGGAGAAAGCAGTTTACCTCTACGGGTAAATTCTCTTGAAATCCAGCGAACAGAATCACTTTCACTGAGCTCGGAAAAATTGTAAACATCCACATTCTTTAATTTATAAGATGTTACAAAACCTGTATTCTTATCAGAATCAGCAATAAGTATTAAGAAATTGGGAGAGTTGGCTCTGTCTATGTTAATCAAAATATCTCGTAAATAATATGGTATTCTGTGTAAATAGATTATGAAAACAATTTTTTTACTGGAAAATATATTGCTTTCCATAAAATTTTGTATAAATTCGTTTCTTTTTTCTGCGCTTTTTAAATCATCAAGAATATAAAAATGATATTCTGCATTAAACCTTTCACATAGAGCCTTCCATCCCCTTCGCATAAGATAATAATCTTCTCCTTCAAATACCAGAATCTTATTCAGATTACCTTTTTTCACATTTTCAAAAAAATCTTTATAAGTTTTCACAGGTCTTTAATCTTCTGAATTCTATTAAGTATTTTTTCAAGTTCTGATTTTATTTCTTTTATAAAATTTATGTCAATGGAGGGAAGAGGTAAATCAAGTTGTTCGCTTTCTTCTCTGTAATTCAGTATTTTTTTGCGGGCACCTTCTATGGTAAAGCCCTCTTCATACAGAAGCCTTTTAATAAACATTATAAGCTTTATATCATCAGGAGTATAAAGCCTCCTCCCTTTTATCTTTTTTGGTTTGAGTCCGGGAAACTCTGTTTCCCAATATCTAAGAACATAATCTTTAATTCCTGTAAGATCTGTCACCTCACTTATCACATAGTAGTTTTTCTTAAATTCCACCTTTGTTTAACTTTCTCCTTATAAAAAGACTTCTTAAATAGTCTCTTTCTTCCTGTTTAAGTATTCTACCAAATTTAAATTGAAGGTGAGCAGGTTGTTGAAAGAGCATTATCTCGTTAAGAGTGGAATAATTGATTTCTTTTATAATACCCAGACTAACTCCCAACCTTAAATGAGATGTGAGTTCCATTACTTCTAAGGAAGAAAGCATTCGGGCATTCTTTAAAATTCCGTAAGCCCTGTAAACTTTATCTTCAATAAATGTATGGTTTTTCTCTATTAATTCTTTTCTTGCTTCTCTCTCCTTGTGAACTATTTCATAAATTTTTGTTTTAAACTCCTGAACCATATCTTCCTCTGACCTACCAAGAGTCTGTGAGGTTGAAAACTGAAAGATATTGCCTCTTACTTCTGTGCCTTCTCCATAATATCCTCTTACCATAATGCCTGCAGAAATTGTCTCTTTTAGAATCTCTTCAACCTTATTGGACATAAAAAGAACAGGGATATGCAAAAGTGTTGAAATCCTGAAACCTGTACCGATATTAGTAGGACATGAAGTTATAAAACCCAGAGTGTTCTTATAAGCATAATTCAACATTGAGCCGATTTCATCATCAATTTCCATAAGTTTTATAAAAGCCTCTTCTATTTTAAAATCTTCATATATGCATTGAATTCTGATATGGTCTTCCTCATTAATCATTATGCTGATCTTTTCTGATTCATCTATAACAATTCCACTCCCTTCTTTCTTTTTGAAAAGGTCTATGCTTGCCAGATGTCTTTCAACAAAAAATTTCCTGCCTAAGTCGTCAAGTTCCCATGAAGGATAAAATCTTGTATCATGTATCGTTTTTAGGCTTCTTAAAGCATCCTCCACTCTGTAATAGAGTCTTACTAATTCTTCAGGAGAGGCAACTGAAGGAAAAAGAAATCCTTTTATGTTTCTTGCCAGCCTTACTCTTGAAGATATTACTATATCGTCTTTTTTCTTAAGTTCACCGTTCATCCAATCGGGCAATTTATCCAGCATCCACTTCAACTTTTCATCTATCATTTTTCTTTCTGAAGATTTTTCAACATATCTCTTAATTTTGCAGCCCTTTCAAATTCTTCTCTTTCAACAGCATCCTTAAGAGCTCTTTCAAGAACCCTGATTTTGAATTCTCTTGTAACCTTGTATTTTGGTGTATATTTTTTACCTTTATGTACAGTATCTCCGTGAATTTTCTGTATTAATTTAATAATTGGCTCCCCAAAAGCTTCATAGCAGAACTCACACCCAACTTTTGTTTTCTTAAAGAATTCAAAAAGGCTTAATCCACAATTTGGACATATTTTATTTTCTTCTCTTGTCTCTTCTTTTTCTTTCTTAACAGGCAAAATAGGGTTCATAGAAACACCTGCTGCCTCTTCATGAGCGCATATCTTGCATAATTTCTTTATTTTTTTATCTCCCTCAACAATCTCCATAAGTTCCACTTCTATTTTTCTTTTCTTGCATTTTTCACACAACTCCTCCATAATTCACTCCTTTTTCAGTTTTCCATTATTTAAATAATACACTATTTTAAACCACTCTTTCAATCTTTGGTTATGGCTCACAACAAGCAATGACCCCTTTTTTTTCTATTGCAAACTTATAAAAGTTTCCATAACTCTATCTTCATTTTCCCTATCCAGGTTTCCTGTAGGTTCATCTGCCAAAATAAGCATAGGCTCGGTTACCATGGCTCTCGCTATTGCAACACGTTGTTCTTCTCCACCTGATAAATCTCTTGGTAAATAATTCTTCCTTTTTCCGAGACCAACCTTTTCCAGGTAGTATTCTGCTTTTTCTCTGGCTGCTCCGTAGGACAACCCTTTAATTAAAAGAGGAACCATGCAATTTTCAAGAGCAGTCATTTCAGAGATAAGATTGTAAAACTGAAATACAAACCCTATTTGCTCGTTTCTCAGTTTTGAGAGACTATTATCAGAAAGAGTATTAATATTCCTGGAATTTATGTATATTTCTCCTTTATCAGGGAAATCTATTGTGCCTAAAATATTTAAGAAAGTTGTTTTGCCCGAACCTGATGGTCCAAAAATCAATGTTCTGCTTTCTTTTTTCAGATTAAAATCTATCCCTCTTAAAACCTCAATTTTATCTTCACCCTTTTTATAAGACTTCCACAAATCTTTTGCTTGAATTATAAAGTTATTCTCATTCATATTTTATTGCATCTTTTAATATTATTGAAGAAGCCTTTTTTGCAGGATACAGAGTAGACAGAAAGATTACAAAGAGAGCAGCAAGCATAATTACAATCACATCCAGAGGTTTTATACTCAGAGGCATGTAATCTATAAAGTAAACATCAGGTGGAAGTTTTATAAGTTTAAATTTATCTGCTATGATACTGATAAGAGAACCAAAAATTATACCAAGAAAAACTCCTATACTTCCAAGATACATTCCCTGAATTATGAATAACCTAAAAACATCCTTTTTCTTATACCCCAGACTCCTTAAAATACCTATTTCTCTTGTTTTCCTTATTAAAAGCATAAGCAGTGTAGTTATCATATTAAACGATGCGACGAATATTATCAAAATAAGAATTAGAAACATTGCAAGTTTTTCAAGTTTTAAAGCAGAAAAAAGGCTTTTGTTCATATCCATCCAGTTATCTGCTCTAAAAGGATATCCGAGAACACTTTCTATGTGCGAAGATAAAGTTTTTGCACCATAGGGGTCTTTTAAAAAGATTTCAAACCCTTGAATATAATTGTCCTCATAGCCAAGAAGTTCTTGAACATTTTTAATGTTGGTTATCAAGAGTGTTGCATTAAAATCAAAATATCCTGCATCAAACACTCCTGAGACCAGATATTTTTTTGCCTTCATAATTGTTCCAAGTGGAGTAATTTTAGAAAGAAAAGGAGAGTAAATAACTATTGTGTCACCATCAGATACTCTTAATCTGCTGGCTATATCCACTCCCAAAACAACTTTATTATCTTCTATTTCGAATTTTCCAAAAACCATTCTTTCCTTTAAATAATTTTTCAGGGTTTTATTTTTCTTCATTATTCCTCTCACTATGCCTCCATCAGTATAATCCCCATGCTTTATCATCACTTTTGCAAGTGTAAATGGAACAATTTCTTCAATACCTTCTATAATTCTCATTTTGCTTTCTATTTTTTCATAATTGTTAAAAGGTCTGTCAAAAAACTGTAAAACCACAATATGGGGGGATATACCCAGTATCCGATTTTTTATCTCATTATGAAACCCCGTCATCACCGCTATTACTATTACAAGTGCTGAAACACCCACAAATATTCCAGCAACCGTAAAAAAAGATAAAAAACTCAGATAACCTGAACCTCTAAATTTTAAAAGTTTTTTTATTAAAATCTTCTCCAGTATCATTCTGTTTTTGGTCTTAACTGGGGAAAGGAAATAACATCCCTTATATTTTCAGCGTCACATAATAACATACAGAACCTGTCTATTCCTATACCAAATCCTGCTGTTGGGGGCATTCCAATTTCAAGGGCTGTAAGAAAGTCCTCGTCTATAACATGAGCTTCCTCATCTCCTGCTTTTTTATACTTTGTTTGTTCTTCAAATCGTTTTCTCTGGTCAACAGGATCATTGAGTTCAGAAAATGCGTTCACCACTTCCATGCCCGCAATAAATATTTCGAATCTTTCTGTCAGTCCATTTTTTTCTCTGTGGAGTTTGGCAAGAGGTGAAATTTCAACAGGATGATCAAGAACAAATGTGGGGTTCCATAGATTTTTTGCAACGAGTTCATCAAAAAGCTTATCAATCATTTTATGATAGGGAAGGTTTTTTATCTCCTGGATACCTTTTTCAATACCTTTTCCCCTTATTTCTTTCTCATTGTCTTTTTTTATCTCTACACCAAGAAATTCTTTCAAAGCATCTGTAAAGTAAATTCTTTTATAGGGTCTTTTAAAGGAAATTGTTTTTCCATCAAATTTTATCTTTTTTCCTTCAGAGACTTTATCAAGTATGAATTCAAAAAGCTTTTCCATCAAATCCATGAGAAAAAAGTAATCTTTATAAGCTATATATCCTTCAAGAAGTGTAAATTCATGATAATGAACTTTATCTATACCCTCGTTTCTGAAATCTTTTGAAAATTCATAGACTTTTTCAAATCCTCCTACTATAAGTCTTTTAAGATAAAGCTCATTTGAAATTCTTAAAAAAAGATTTGCGTCAAGGGCATTTGCATAAGTGGTAAAAGGTCTTGCAGTTGCTCCTCCATATATCGGCTGCAGAACAGGGGTTTCAATCTCAATAAAACCTTCCCTGTTTAAAAACTCTCTTATTGCATCAAAAATATCTCTTCTCTTTATAAGAATTTCTTTTGATTTTTCATTCATTATGAAATCAAGATGACGCTGTCTATATCTTTTTTCCTTATCTTTCAATCCATGATACTTTTCAGGTAAGGGAAGAAGAGACTTTGCAAGAAGTAAAAATTTCTGCACAAAGATAGTAATCTCTCCTTTCTTAGATTTCATAACCTTCCCAATAACACCGATTATATCACCTATATCTATATATTTCTTAAAAAAGTTAAATTTTTCATCTCCTATAACATCTTTCTTAATATATATCTGGATCCAGTTCCTTTCACCAAGAAGGTCTGCAAAGACTGCCTTTCCAAAATCTCTCATAGCCTTGACTCTACCTGCTATTGCTACATCTTTATTTTCAAAATCTTCATATTTATCCTTTATACTTTCTATTTTCGTGCTGGTTTCAAAGAAATAAGGATAAGGGTTTACACCATTTTGTCTTATCTCCTCAAGTTTTTTCATGCGAACAAAATACTCTTCAGGTTTTTCCATAATTACTCTCCTTTAGAATCTTTTTTAAGAAGGAAACTCCTTATAAAAGCCTCTATATTTCCGTCCAGCACAGCATCTACACTTGAAGTTTCATAATCGGTTCTGTGATCCTTGACAAGCTTATAAGGATGTAAAATGTATGACCTTATTTGATTACCCCAAGCAATGTCTGATTTCTGTTGTTCAAGTTTTTCAAACTTTTTATCCGCAATCTTCTTATAATGTTCATAAACTCTTGATCTCAGAAGCTTCATTGCATTTTCTCTGTTCTGATGTAAAGACCGTTCACTCTGACATGATACAGTAATTCCTGTTGGAATATGTGTTATTCTTATTGCTGTTGATGCTTTTTGAACATGTTGCCCACCAGGACCAGAAGCTCTAAAGGTTTCCATTCTTAGCTCTTCTGGTCTGATATTAACTTCCAGTTCTTCTCTTTCAGGATAAACAAAAACAGCAGCAAAAGAAGTATGTCTTCTTCTAGAAGCATCAAAAGGCGATATCCTTACAAGTCTGTGTACCCCTGTTTCAGCCTTCAGGATTCCATACGAATATTTTCCTTCAACAAAGAGTGTTGCTGACTTAATTCCTGCCTCTTCACCGGGTTGAACATCAACATCTGTCTTAAATCCTTTAATTTCACAAAATCTTAAATACATTCTTAAAAGCATTTCAGCCCAATCATGGGATTCTGTCCCCCCTGCTCCTGGATGTATGGTTAGTATACAATTTTTTTCATCATCAGGTGAACCAAGCACACTCTTTATTTCAATTTCCTTAATTTTTTGGCCAAGTTTTTCAACCTCTCTCTCTAAATCTTTCAGAATATCAGTATCTTCCTCAGCAATCTTAATAAATTCCTTTACTTCTTTCACTTCTTTTTCAATCTGCTCTATATTTCTCAAAATATCTTCTTTCCGGGATAATTCTTTTAAAATGCTTTTAGCTCTTTCCGGGTTTTTCCATAAGTCAGCATCCTCGACTTTTTTTCTAAGATTATCAATACTACGCCTGATATTATCAGGGTCAAAGAAACCCCCTTATCTCATTGAATCTCTTTTCCAGTTCATATATTTTCTTAATTTCCATATTTCAACTTACCCGCTTTTTAAAAAGTTCTGTAAGTATAACTTAAATTTATTTATTTGTCAAACAAATCAGGAATATAAATTACAACCAATAAATAGGAGTTCATTCACTCAAAAAATCCTTAAAATTAAATAAAATATAGGAAGGGCAAATAGATAACTATCTATTCTATCAAGGAATCCTCCATGAGTAAGGAGAATATTTGAAAAATCCTTTATACCCAATGACCTCTTTAAATAGGACTCAAAAAAATCACCCATCTGGGCAAGAAGAGGGATTATGAGCGAAAAGAAAGGTAAAGCAAAAAGGGGTAAACCCCAGTATTTAAAAGAAAATATATTGAAAATCACGACTCCAGAAAGTCCGCCTATAAAGCCTTCAAGAGTTTTATTAGGGCTTATTGATTCAAGAAATTTTGTCTTGCCGAGAAACCTTCCTGTATAAAAAGCAAGGGTATCGTAAATTACAACAGTGAGAAAAAGATAGAATATAGGTTTCCATCCAAATTCTCTTATTTCAATTGCAAAAGAAAGTAAAAATGGTATATAAAGGAGGGTAAAAGAAAAGAAAAATACCCAGTATATGCCCTGTTCAATTTTTATAAAACTTATTGAGAAAATAAAGAGAAATAGAACAAATATTAAAACAGTTTCATAAGCTGTAAGAGGGATAAAATAATAAAAAGGTAGGTACAGAGAAATAACTATGATAAAGAGTAATAAATTTTGTTCACCCAGTCTTTCTTTCAAAATATTACAAAATTCAAATATTGCGACAAAGGACACGAGTGTAAGGAAACTGAGTAAAAATACACCACCTCTATAAATACAGAATGTTACCAGAACAAAAAGAATCAGACCAACAACAATTCTTGTTATATGCTCATAAAGCAATTTTTCATGTGCCTGAAATTTTTCCAAATCTTCTCTCCCTTTTTGAAAATTCTTCAATCGCCATTATAAATTCTTTTTTTCTGAAATCAGGCCATAAAGTTTCGGTAAAAAAAAGCTCGGTATATGCGATTTGCCAGAGCATAAAATTTGAAATTCGTAATTCTCCACTTGTTCTTATAAGCAAATCAGGTTCTGGGACACCGTTCAAATAAAGATATCTAAAAAAATCATCCTCTGATTTCAACATCTTTTGTGATTTTATAACCCGGTTTATTGCATCAGTTATTTCAGTTCTCCCACTATAATTTAAAGCAATTATAAGATTCATACCATTGCACTCTGATGTCTCTTTAACTCCCTTTTCAAGAACTTCTTTTATATCAGAAGGGAGTTCTTCTATCTTCCCCATTACAAGAAGCTTTATATTATTTCTCTTTAATCGAGGCATTTCCTCTTTTAGAGATTCTTTTAAAAGGTTAAGAAGAAATGTTATTTCTTTTTTGGGTCTTTTCCAGTTTTCTTTTGAGAATACATAAAGAGTAAGATATTTAACACCCAGCTTTTTTGAAACACCCACAACTTCTCTAACAGACTCAACACCTACCCTGTGACCCAAAAATCTATTAAAATCTCTTTTCTCAGCCCATCTCCCATTACCGTCCATTATTATGGCAACATGAGAAGGCACTTTTCCTGATTTTCTCATTCCTCTTCTATTTCTTTTTCTTTTTTTAGAACAATTTCATCTACTTTTTTTATGTATTGATCAGTTATTTCTTGAACTTTCTTCTGCATTCTAATCATATCATCTTCAGAAATTTCTTTATTGTCCTTTTTATTTTTTAACTTCTCATTGGCATCTCTTCTTATGTTCCTTATAGCAATTTTTGAGTCCTCTCCCAGTTTCTTAACTAACTTGTTGATTTCTTTTCTTCGTTCCGCAGAGAGAGGAGGTATCGGGATTCTAATCAAATTACCCTCCACTCTGGGTGTAAGACCAAGTCCTGATTTTAATATTGCTTTTTCTATCTCATGAACTGCAGTTTTGTCCCATGGTTGAACAATAAGAAGACGCGGCTCAGGAGCACTTATGCCCGCAAGCTGGATCATCGGGGTGGGATTACCATAGTAATCAACTTTTATTGTTTCTAATATAGCAGGGGAAGCTCTACCTGTTCGTATTCTTGAAAATTCTGTCTTCAGATTGCTCAAAGTTTTTTCCATTCTTTCTTTAGCATCATTTAGTATCTCATCCATTTCAATTCCTCCTTTTTACAATTGTTCCTACTTTCTCTCCTTTAAATATTTTCTCAAGATTACCTCTTTTTGTGAAATTAAACACTATAATAGGTAAATTGTTTTCTCTACAAAGAGCAACCGCAGAAGAATCAAGTATTCTGAGGTCTTTCTGTAGAATTTCATCGTAACCGATTTCATCATAAAATCTTGCATCAGGATTTTTAACCGGGTCCTTAGAAAATATTCCATCAACTTTTGTTCCCTTTAAAAAAAGATTTGCCTCTATTTCTATTGTTCTAAGAGCAGCTGCTGTATCAGTTGAAAAATAAGGGTTTCCAGTGCCACAGGCAAATATAACTACTCTACCTTTTTCAAGATGTCTTATGGCCTTTCGTCTTATATATGGTTCTGCAATCTGGCTCATTTCTATTGCTGATAAAACTCTTGTTGCAAGCCCCTTGCTTTCCAGAATGTTTTGCATTGCAAGGGCATTTATAACAGTTGCAAGCATTCCCATATAATCGCCTGTTACCCTATCTATGCCAATCTTACCACTCTCACTCCCCCTTATTATATTGCCTCCACCAACAACAAGTGCCATTTCTGTGTTATAATTTTTGACCACACTGGCTATCTCATCGCAAATTGAATGAAAAATATTTTTAGAAAAAACATAATGCTCTCCCCCAAAAATTTGACCACTTATTTTGAGAAGTACCCTTTTTGAGCCCAATTATTTAACTCTCACCTATCCTGAAACGGGCAAATCTTTTTACAACGATATTTTCACCAAGTTTTGCTATATACTGCTTTATCAAATCTCCCACTGTTATACCAGGTTCTTTTATATAAGGCTGTTCAATGAGGCAGGCTTCCTGATAAAATTTTTCCAGTTTTCCCTGAACAATTTTTTCTATTACTTTTTCCGGTTTTCCTTCCTTTCTTGCCTGTTCCTCATAGATTTTCTTTTCTTTTTCCAGGATTTCTTCTGGCAAATCATCTCTTTTTACAGCTATAGGACTTGAGGCAGCTACCTGCATGGCAAGATTATGAACAAGTTCTTTAAATTCATCAGTAGAAGCAACAAAATCTGTTTCACAGTTTACCTCTATGAGAACACCAAGTTTTGAACCTGGATGGATATATGAGTCCACTCTTCCGTCCTTTGCCTCTCTGTCAAGCTTTTTTTCTGCCTTAGCTATCCCCATCTGTCGCAAGACTTCAATCGCCCTTTCTATATCACCTTCTGCCTCTAAAAGAGCCTTTTTGCAGTCCATTATACCTGCACCAGTTCTATCTCTTAATTCTTTAACAAGTTTTGCATCAACCTGCATCTACCCCCCTTTTTTCATGTTCTTCTTTCCCTTCAATTATTGTATCTGCAATTATTTTTGTTATGAATGAGATTGATTTTATTGCGTCGTCATTGCCTGGTATTGGATAGTCAACCATTTCAGGGTCACCATTAGTGTCTATCAAAGCCACCACAGGGATAGAAAGTCTCTTTGCTTCCCTTACTGCTATTTCTTCTTTGACCGGGTCAACTACATAAACCATATCAGGGATATCCTCCATATACTTTATCCCTCTAAAAAATTTGTTAAGCCTTTCGTACTCTTTTTCCATTTTTAACCTTTCTTTTTTAGGGAATAGATCAAATTTACCATCCTCCTTCATTCTTTCTATTTCCTTCATTCTATCAAGCCTTCCTGAAATAGTAGCAAAGTTAGTAAGAGTTCCTCCCAACCATCTCTCAACAACATAAAAAGCTCCGCATCTTTTAGATTCTTCCTCTATTATATCCTTTCCCTGCTTTTTAGTGCATACAAATAGAAACTTACCTCCTTTAAGTGCAATTTCTTTCACTTTATTACAGGCTTGAACCAGATGTTCATAAGTTCTGGAAATGTCTATTATGTGATAACCATTCTTCTGGGTATATATATAAGGTCTCATTTTGGGATTCCACTTGTGAGTTTTGTGTCCGAAATGAATCCCCGCCTTCAGTAAATCCTCTTTTGTAACATCTTCCAGAGACTTAACGTTTTGAGTACTGATGAGCCCTTCTTCTTTTTGTAAGTCCATATTTCATCCTCTCTTTTTTTCTTGGGTCTCTTGTTAAAAATCCCTGTGTTTTCAGTACCTTTCTGAAACCTTCATTATACTCGGTTAAGGCACGGGCAATGGCAAGTCTTAAAGCACCTGCCTGACCTGAAAGTCCGCCTCCATTAACCTTGGCAATCACATCAAACTCTGATTCCTTTTGCAAAATTCTTAGAGGCTCTGTAAAATGAAGCACAAGGTCTTCTCTTCGGAAGTAATCCATAACATTTTTCCCATTCACAACTATTTTACCATTTCCGGGTTTTAATCTTATCCTTGCCTTTGAACTTTTTCTACTACCCGCAGCAAAATAAATTTCAGCCATTATAAAATCTCCTCAGGTTCTATCTTTAAAGGTTTTTGTGCTGTATGAGGGTGATTATCTCCGGTATAAATTTTTAATCTCTTCATCATCTTTCTTCCTAATTTATTCTTGGGCAACATTCTTTTTACCGCGAGATAAATTATACTTTCAGGCTTTCTGGTTCTTAATTTTTCAGCAGGTATTTCCTTGAGTCCTCCTGGATAAAAAGAATGTCTGTAATAAATTTTATTCTTCCATTTGTTACCGGTTAACTTAATTTTTTCTGCATTTACAACAACCACATAATCACCTGAATCAGCATTAGGAGAATAAAATGGTTTCCTTTTTCCCATTAGAAGCAGTGCTATTCTTGAAGAAAACCTTCCCAGAATTTTGTCTTTTGCATCAATGAGATACCATTTTCTATCATCTTCCACAATATTTTTAAATTTCGTAATATTTCCCTCTTTTTTCAATTCTGGCTCCTAAATTTTTATTTATTTAATGAAAGTCCTTTAATTATAAAATAAAATAAAACATTATGTCAAACTGATAAGTTTGTCTCATCAAAAATTTAACTAAAATTTTAATAGGTCTTACACTCTATAACATATTTTCTAAACAAAGTTAGATTTTTATATGAGCTGGGAGGGATAATAAAATTTTTTTTCATATTTTTTCCGGAACTAAATCTTTTATATATTTTTCAAACTCATCGAGTTCTTTTATTTTTATAACATTATCAAAAGGAATTTTTTCTTTGCCTAAAAAAATTGTTTTTTTCCCAATGTTAAGTGCCATTGTTAGTTCTGTCCAAGTGCCTTTACTTAACCCTGTGCACACAACAATATCTGCGATTGTAACAAGAAGATAGTTCCTGACAGTTCCTAGTCCTGTGTTTATACATATATCAACATAGGGATTTGCTTTTTTTTCAATATGAGGAACAACACCTATGGTAAGTCCACTCCTCGTCTTTGCTCCTTTTAAAGTAGCTTCCATTACCCCTAAAAGTCCTCCTGTTGCAACTATATAATTGTTAACTGCAAGAATCTCTCCTATTTTCTCAACTCTTTTATATTCAGAAGAAGAAATTTCAGAAGGACCTATGACAGAGGCTATCTTTTTCATGAAAAATTATCCTCCATGGAGAGTCTTGCAATATTTAAAAGTTCCTCTCCATATTCTTTTAAAGTTTCTCTAAGAGCTTCAAAAGGAATAAAAGGTTTTAATTTTAATAAAAATGAGAGTGCAGATATATTTACACCGCTTCTTATATTTTTGAATTTTCTGAAATTTCTTTTTTCTCCTTGAATCTCCTTTACACTTTCATCAGCTATTATATTTGATTTCCACTCCTTTAATTTATTTTTAACCCTTAAAAATCCATCCATTGAGGTTATTATAACAAAATCAGGGGTTTCAATACCTGTATAGTTTATTTTAGTTTTTGAAAATTTGAGTTCACAAGTAGAAAACCCTGAACCCACTGTAACAGGATTATCATTTTTCTGAGTGACATAAAGCCCGCATGATATTGCTGACCTTGCAAATACCTCAGCAGAAAATTGAATTCCCTCTCCTGCACTCCCCGCAAGAAAAATTGAGAAACTATCTTTAAGAAAATTGTAGAATTTTTTTTCTATAAAAGGCAATTCTATTTTTTTAGGAATTATATTTTCCTTTTCAAACATATATTTTCTTTCTTCTTTCTTTAATATACCTGTCGCTTTTTTCTCCCTTTTTAAAATTTCCTCAATTTCTCTCCTCGTAAGCCTATTAAACCTTGATGCATATCCTGTGCATATCTCTATAATCTCTACAATAGAAAATCCTTTAAAAGAAATTGCCTGTTTAATTACCTCTTTCAATTCCCTATCCTGAGCCAGTGTTCTTGCAAGAAAACCTGCTTTTACAGAATCCAGAAGGGATAGGATATCAAGTGAAGGAAAAGGGTTTCCAGAAGGTGTAGTTCTTGTTATAAAATTTTCAGGTGTAAAGGAAGAATGTTGACCACCAGTCATTCCATAAAGGAAATTGTTATGCAAAAGAATTGTTATATCAACATTAAGCCTGGCTGCCTCTACAAGATGAAGAAGTCCTATTGTTGCTCCGCCATCACCTATCAAAACAATCACCCTGGTATTTTTCCCATCTAATTTTTCTGCCATTTTAATACCTGTAGCAATTGCAGTGCTTCTTCCATGTAATGTATGAACTGTATGGGTTTTCAAATATCTATCTGCAAGTCCAACACATCCTATATCAGTAACCAGAGCACATTCTAAAGGGTTTATTTTCATTTCTTCCAGAGCAGATGCAAGACTCTTTATAACATTTGTATGTCCACAACCTTTGCAATAAGGAAGTTTTAAATCACTGTATAAAAACCTATCCATTTTTTTCTAAGATTTCTAAAATTTCAGAAGGAGAAATTAAATTGCCTATTTTGTTTATTTTAATTAATTCTTTATCATTCAGGAGTCCGCTTACGCTCAAAAGTATAGAATATTGACCTCTTAAATTTTCCTCTACAACAATTATTTTTTTATAATTATTAATAATTGACTTTAAAAATTTTAAAGGAACTGGATAGAGCAATTTCATTATTAAAAGTCCTACACTCCTTTTGTCTTTTATGGTTTCAAATGCTTCAAGTGCGCTCTTTGAACTCACTCCGTAGCTAATCAGAAGAATATCTCCATCACCTTTATAATATTCGTAAAGATTATAATTCTCAATATTATCAATAATTTTGGATTCAAGGTGCTTTAAAACTTCTATAACTTCAGGGTCATCTTTTTTAAGAGAACCCTCTTTATCGTGGGCACTTCCTGTAACCCTAACCTGATATTTTCCTCCTATAGGGGAAAATGGAGGAATGTCCCAGAGTTTTTCAAAATTATAAGTTTTAAATTTCTCACCTTGGAATCTTGCCCTTGCAAAAATCTCTGTTATTTCTATTTCGTCATGGTCAACAGTTTCATAAGTCATTGTTATCTCCTTCTCAGTGAGAAGTATCACAGGGGTTCTTAAAATTTCTGAAACATTTATTGCATGAATAACTGTCCTAAAACAATCCTTGATACTTGAAGGAGAAAAAACAGGAACAGGGTAAGCTCCTGAATTTGGAAATGCAGAAAATAAAAGGTCTCCCTGAGCGGATTGGGTTGCAGCTCCTGTAGCAGGACCCAGTCTCTGGCAGAGAACAACAAGAATAGGTGTTTCTGTCATAACTGCATAGGAAAGATTTTCAATCATCAGAGAAAATCCCGGCGCAGAAGTTGCTGTTATTGCCTTCAAACCTTTCATTGACGCACCTATACAATAGGAAATTGCGCTTATCTCATCAGTTGCCCCTATTGCTAATCCCCCTGCCTCTGGTAGATTCTTCATCATAAAGGAGTATATTCCACTTGCAGGAGTTATAGGATAGCCAGCGTAGAATTTAACCCCTGCCTTAATTCCTGCAATACCTATTGCTTCAGAACCTGATATAAAACATTTCATTTTAACTTTAAATCTCTCGACTCATCCACAATGTCAATGACATTATATCCCTTCTCAATAAACTTTCTTGCAATAAATTTACGATGACATTTAAAAAATAATTTCTCTGCACAGAAAAAAATTGTATTACCTTTTTTTATTAATTTTTCAATTTCTTTTATACCTTTTTTAAATTCTTTTGTTTGCATATGTTTAAGGTAACCGGACCATAACTTGCCCTTTTCCCCCTTTCTTCTACCTCCTAATAACTCACCGAGCCATAGATAATTAATACCGTTTCTTTTTAAATTATTTTTAAGAAAGTCCTTATTAAAATGAGGAAACTTTCTGGAAAATGGATACCTTCTTACATCAACTGCATTTCTTATACTATATTTTTTTAAAAGAGATACAAAATTTTTTAAATTTCTTGTTGAATGCCCCATTGAAAAAACCACTTTCCCACTCATCTCCACTTTCTTACCACATTGTCAGGATCCAGTTCATAAGTTCCTTCTATCTCTTCCACAGGCTCAACCCTGAATTCTCCATCTGTTTGCTTTAAAAGTTTTATGCACATTTCCATGGCTTTATTCGGCTCAATAAGGTCTTTACCGACTTTTACCCCCACTATCTTACCGTCTTTAAAATAAATTTCTCCTTTTTCAACACTCTCTATTCTAAGAACCCCTGATTTACCTACCCTTTTTAAAAATCTCAAAATATCCTGCATTTTTATATCTCTCAGATCCCCAATAAGTGCCATACCATCCTCTCTTTTATTTTACACCCAGAATTTCTTTAATCTTCCCGACAAAATCAACAAGGGAAAAGGGTTTCTCAAAATATGCTTTTATTCCCAGCTTTTGTGCTTCGTCTTTGACTTCCTGAGTTCCATAAGCGGTCATCAGAATTACTGAGGTTTGAGGTTTTTCTTTTCTGACCCTTCTTATGAGTTCCAAACCATCCATCACACCTGGCAGTTTCAAATCTGTCACAAGAAGGTCAAAATCTTTATCTTTCATTTTTTCTTCAGCATCTTCAGCTTTTTCACAGACTACAACTTCAAAATCACCTGATGCGGTAAACAACACCTCATAGAGGGTCAATGCAAGAGTTTTTTCATCTTCCACTATCAGGATTCTTTTGACCTCTTTTTTCATAAAACCTCCTTTTAAATTCTTAAAGGTATTTTAATTTTAAATATACTTCCTTTACCTGCTTCACTTTCAACATTAATATCCCAAAAATGGTAATCAAGAATTTTTTTCACTCTTGCAAGTCCTATACCTGTTCCTCCTTTACGGGTTGTAAAAAAGGGTTCAAATATTCTTTTCAAATCTTCTTTCTTAATTCCCTTGCCGTTATCCTTTATTTCAACCACGACAAAACTATTTTCTTTATATCCTTTTATTTTTATAAATCCCTTCTTTTCTATTGCCTGAGCTGCATTTGAAATCAAGTTAATGAAAACCTCTTTAATCCTCTCCTTATCCATAGGTATTGCAGGTAAATCCTTGGCAATTTCTACTTTAACATCTATTTTCTTGTCTTTAAAAAATCCCTCTGAAAGGGATATTGACTTATTCAGTATTTCCTGTAAGTTGACCTTTTCGATATTCAATTCAACTGGTTTAACATATTCCAGTATGTTTGAAAGGTTTGCAAACGCTTTTTTAGCCTCTTCTTTCATCATTTCAGCAATTTCCTTAACCTTTTCATCGCTCACCTTCAAAAGGATCAGTTCAGACATTGCGGATATCCCTGATAAGAGATTTTTAATTTCGTGTATTACAACAGAACTCATCTGACCTATTAGAGCAAATTTTTCTGATTTTACAAGTTCCTGACTCTTTTCTTCCACAACTTTTTCCATTTCATTTATATATCTTTCTAACTCCTCATAATATTTCACATTTTGATAAGCAAGGGAAAAGGTGTTGGCAAGAAGATTTGATATAAAAATTTCGTTTGAAGAAAAGTCTTTTTTTCGACCAACATCTATAACTCCTATCAATTCGTTTTGCCAGAATATAGGAATACACATCTCGCTTTTTATCCCTTCAATCCCCTTTTTGTATTTATCTGACAAATTTACATCATTTACATAAATTGTTTCGCCTTTTTCAAAAGCTGTTCCAATGAGTCCTTCACCTTTTAAAAATTGAGTGTTAACAGGAAATACATTCTCAAGTCGGGGATAATATTCTATCAAATAAAGCACATTTTTCTTTCTTTCAAAAAATGCGGAATATACACTTTCCAGCCTTTCTGCGATGAGTTTGAGAAAGAGTTTTATAAGTTCCCTTTTTTTAAAAAGTCTATTTATTTGAAGGGAAGTTTCATAAGCGGTCTGAAAATCTCTTTTTCTTTCCTCATTTTCCCTGAGCAAACGGATATTTGAAATGGATACTCCTACAAAATCTGCAATTATCCTTGAAAATATTATATCTTCAAGTTTAAAGCCTCTTGAAACTTTTGATTCTATAACCCACAATCCTTCAACTTTGTCCCATTTTTTAACAGGAACCCACAGAGCGCTTTTTGAATCAAGAACAAATGGCTGATAATTATAGTTATTATCATCTATATCCTCTATATAAGTATATTCTTTCCTGTATTTTATTATCTCGAAAAATTCTTGATTATTCTTAATATAATCTTCTCTTATATTATCTACAGGTTTTATTCCCCAATCATAAATTTCAAAAATATTCATCCATATCACATGAGGCATGAATGTTGAAATAGAAGCTCTTAAAAACCTCAAAATCTTGGAAAGGTCCACGCTGGCAGAAATTTCCCTGGAAAGGGAAAGTATAAGCTGCATCCTGAAATCAAAAGGCA
>FWPU01002296.1_pt1 | contig 34408 bp, 34 predicted proteins | sample 2228361 | NCBI WGS metagenome assembly FWPU01 (sample SAMEA103939777, study PRJEB20133) | metagenome
AATTCAGAACCATTGTCAGATAGTTGCCTTTTTTGCAATTATGAGGAAACAATATTCTTTTAAAGTGATTATTTTTGAGGAAACGCGATCAATGACTTGACAGAAGGTAACTTTATGTTTTATAAAATAAATATTTTTATTCATTAAGAAAACTTTCCATGAATAAAGAAGATATATATAGGGATCTATCATCACTTGAAGAGCGCTACAAAAGGCTCTTTGAAGAGATAGTCTTTGTTCATGATAAACATAACACATGGAGTCCACTGATCGATGTGTATGAGACTGAACAGAATTTCACTGTTGAAGCAGAGATCCCTGGAGTTGAGAAGGATAGTCTCGAAATCAGGATAGAGGACAATGTGCTCATTCTACAAGGACACAGGAAAACAGGAAAGACAGGGTTCGAGAGATACCATATGATTGAGAGACCCCGTGGCTCATTTTCGAGATCCTTCACCCTCTCTGAGGGTATAGACAAAGAAAATATCACAGCAACCCTTAAGGACGGGATACTCACAATAACAATACCAAAAAGGAAACTATCAGAAGAAAGGAAGATCCAGATCGAGGAGGTTTAAAACAGAAATGGGAAAGATAAGGATTGCCATTGCTGGAGTTGGAAATTGTGCAAGTTCTCTCATTCAGGGGATAGAGTATTATAGAAAAACCACCGATTCCACAGGACTCATGCACAGAGAGATTGGAGGTTATACACCTGCGGATATAGAAGTAGTTGCTGCATTTGACATAGATAAAAGAAAGGTTAACAGGCCATTGAGGGAAGCCATATTTGCAAAGCCAAATTGCACAAAGACAATAATCGATGATCTTCAGGGATACGATATAAAGGTCCAGATGAGTGAGATACTCGATGGAATATCAGAACATATGATGGATTATCCAGAAGACAGAAGATTTATTCCATCGGATGAAAAGACTGTGGATGTTGCAAAAGTCCTTCTTGAGTCAGGTGCGGAGATATTCCTTAATTACCTGCCTGTTGGTTCAGAGAAGGCAACAGAGTATTACGCAGAGGCATGTCTCAAAACAGGAGTGAGTTTCATAAACTGTGTGCCTGTATTCATAGCATCGAATAAAGAATGGTCAGAGAGATTCAAAGAAAGAAATATCCCTATTATCGGGGATGACATAAAAAGCCAGATAGGAGCAACAATAATCCACAGGGTCCTTACAAAATTATTCGAGGACAGAGGCGTGACCATTGACCATACATATCAGTTAAATGTGGGAGGCAATACTGATTTCCTCAATATGCTCAACAGGTTAAGACTAAATTCAAAGAAGATATCCAAGACAGAGGCTGTAAAATCACAGATGAATGGTAATATCGATGATTTTAATATCCACATAGGTCCATCTGACTATGTTCCATGGCTTAATGACAACAAGGTATGTTTTATAAGAATTGAAGGCAGGATTTATGGAAACATACCAGTAAATCTTGAGTTAAGGCTGTCTGTCGAGGATTCTCCAAACAGTGCTGGAGTCGTTATAGATGCCATACGGTGTGCAAAACTCGCAAGGGATAAAAAGATTGGTGGCGTGCTCATATCACCATCTGCATACTTCATGAAACATCCCTCACAACAGTTTCCTGACAGTGTGGCAAAACAGATGGTAGAGGACTTTATAGCAGGCAAAAGGACTGATTGATTGATAAGTGAAAGATTCGGACAACTCCTTGATAAACCATTAAAAAGAATCACGGACAGGATATGGATAAATCCAGATGTTATCACCATAACAGGATTCATCATCACCACATTATCTGCTGTATTAATTCCGATAAATGGTTTCATGGCAGGAATATTTCTCGCTATAGGTGGTCTATGCGATGTTCTCGATGGAAGTTTTGCAAGAAATAATAAAAATGTAACCCGTTTCGGTGCATTCCTCGATTCAACACTCGACAGATTTTCAGATGGATTTTTATTTGCAGGTCTTGCCGTCCACTTTTATCTCATAGACGAACCTTTATATATCATAGCCACGCTTATCACTCTTATACTATCATTCAATATCAGTTATATAAGGGCAAGGGTAGAAGGACTAAGAGGTGATTGCAAAATCGGATGGATAGAGAGACCAGAAAGGATCATCCTGTTCATAGCAGGTCTCATCACAGGACTCTATGAGTTAATGATATGGATACTCCTCATAGGTTCATTTATAACTGTAATCCAGAGAATAAGATACGCCCGCAAAACCCTGAATTAATCAATTCCTCCTCTCTTCTATCAATAAGAGGTCATTTAAATGAGTGCTCCTCACTTGGAAATTCTCCTTTTTCTACCTCATCCTTGAATCTCTTTATCGCATCCATTGCCATGGTTCTCAGATCAGCATATCTCTTTACAAATTTCGGCACGAATCTATCGAAAAGTCCGAGAAGATCATATATCACGAGAACCTGACCATCACAGTGTGGACCTGCTCCTATTCCAATGGTAGGAATGGAGAGTGATTCAGTTATATCCCGTGCAAGGTCAGATGGTATCGCCTCAAGGACGATACTGAATACGCCTGCATCCTCGAGTGCCTTTGCCTCCTCCTTTAGCCTCTTTCTCGCTTCATCTGTCCTTCCCTGAACCTTAAAACCACCCATTCTCAGAATAGCCTGTGGTGTGAGTCCTATATGACCCATCACAGGGATCTCTGCCTTCACCATTGCCCTAACCTTATCGATAACCTCTATACCTCCCTCGACCTTCACACCATGAGCACCCGCCTCCTTTATGAATCTGCCAGCATTCCTCAAAGCCTCATCAATAGTGATCTGATAACTCAGATAAGGCATATCACCAACAACGAGGGAATTCCTGACTGCCCTCGTAACCATTGATGTATGATAAAGCATCTCATCCATGCTCACACGGAGTGTATTTTCCCTGCCCTGAACCACCATTCCGAGGGAATCTCCCACGAGTATTATATCTATGCCTGACTCATCGACCATCTTTGCAAAAGGATAATCATAGGCAGTAAGCATGGTTACCTTCTTTTTTTCCTGTTTCTTTTTTATGAGATCATTCCATGTCATGGTTTTCTTAAATCATCTACAGACTGTACTGTGCTGCCCTCACAGTATTCTTCATCAGCATGGTTATGGTCATAGGTCCGACCCCACCTGGAACGGGGGTTATAGCACCTGCAATCTCCTTAGCGCGATCAAAGTCAACATCTCCTTTAAGGATAGGAACCATCTTTCCTGTCTTTTCACTCTTCTTTTCTCCCACCCTGTTAACACCAACATCTATCACACATGCACCTGGCTTTATCCATTCAGGTTTTACAAGTCCAGGTACGCCTGCTGCCACTATGAGTATATCTGCATTTTTACAGTGAGATGCAAGGTCCTTTGTACCTGTATGCACAACAGTTACGGTTGCGTTTGCTCCCCTTCCCTTCTGCATGAGCATTATGGCAATCGGTTTACCTACTATATTTGACCTTCCGACAACCACAACCTCTGCACCCGATGGGTCATAACCTGACCTCACGATCAATTCCTGTATCCCTGCAGGTGTGCATGGCAGGAATCTTGCCTCTTCTCCACCTATGACGAGCCTTCCGAGATTTACAGGGTGGAAGCAATCCACATCCTTATCAGGGTCTATCGCGTTAATAATCCTCTTTTCATTTATATGTTTTGGAAGTGGAAGTTGAACAAGTATCCCGTGAATCTTTGGGTCCCTGTTATACTTATCGATAAGTGAAAGAAGGGCTTCCTCAGAAATCTCCTCAGGCTGATCATCCTGTACTGAATAGAATCCGAGTTCATGAGCAGCCTGCTGTTTTGCAGTAACATAACTCACAGATGCAGGATTCTTACCAACAAGGATCGTAACGAGTCCTGGAACTATGCCATGTTTTGACTTCATCTCCTCAACTTCCTTTTTGAGTTCCATCCTTATCTCCTCAGCAATTGCCTTGCCATCAATAATCTTTGCTCCCATTATTACCTCCTGAAAAAGATTTTTATTAAAAATTTTTACATCTCTATGTAGTCTTCTTTATGAGTTCAAGCATCTCCTCCCTCGTTGTCTGTTTGGTCCTGAATATACCCCTAACTGCAGATGTCACTGTTCTTGAACCTGGTTTTTTTATCCCCCTCATACTCATACAGAGGTGTTCTGCATCTATAATAACCATCGCTCCCTTTGGTCTTAATTTTTTCATGATCAGATCTGCAAGTTGTGATGTGAGACGTTCCTGAACCTGCGGTCTTTTTGCAAAAAGCTCGAGTGCTCTCGCAAGTTCACTCAATCCCACTATCCTTCCATCAGGTACATATGCTATATGTGCTACACCAGTAAATGGCAAAAGATGGTGTTCACAGATAGAATAGAAAGGTATATTCTTAAGGAGAATCATCTCATCATGGCTCTCACCCTCAATGGGCTGAAGTATATTTTCTATGGAACCATTCAATCCCTCGAATATCTCCTCATACATCCTTGCGACCCTCTCAGGGGTTTTCCTTAAACCATGTCTTGATGGGTCCTCACCTATACCTTCAAGGATGAGTCTCACTCCTTCCATTATCTTTTTAATATCCATAATATACCTCTCTATCCGTCACTATAATATCCATATATATATCATGTTCTTCCATCGGAACGACATCGATCACCTGTTCATCATAGGCTATACCGATGATTAAAATCCTGTTTTTAAAACCTCTCAGAAGTTTATCATAATATCCCCTTCCATATCCAATCCTTCCACCTCTTCTGTCGAATACAACACCAGGGGCAATAATCAGGTCTATATCGTGAATATCCGCAACCCTGCATATTATAGATGGCTCTGGTATCCCCATATGTCCTGGTTTTAGACTATCTAAAGATGTCACTTCATATACCTTAAGCACCTTTTTCGCAGGATCCACTTTTGGAAGAAATAGCCTCTTCTTAAAAAAAAGGATATCCTCCATGAGTCTCATGGTGTTGACCTCACTCCTGAATGATGCAAATAACATCACACCTTTAGAATCAATAAATTCCCTGAGTCTTAATATCTTCATCCTTATCCTTTCATCCTTTGATCTCCTGAGTACAGGATCCATTGAATCCCTTATATTGAGGATATCTTTTCTCAGGATATCCTTACTTGAGTCTCCCAAGGAGTTCCTCCTTAATCGCCATCACAGCATTGACTGTAGATGGTGAATTTTTATATGGTGATATTCCTTTTATATCAGCCTCCATTATAGAATGGTCAAATCCTATAAATCCCAGGATATCCATATCAGTGACATTATCCTTTATAAACCTAATATCACCTTCATCCCTCACTTTATTAGCCACGACAAAGACCCTCTTCACACCAAGGCCTTCTGCCATCTCTCTCACAGTCATTGCTGTCTGGATACTCCTTGTGCCTGGCTCAATGACCACAATAAAGGCATCCACTCCTTCTGCTGTTCCCCTTGTGAGATGCTCTATTCCTGCCTCCATATCGACTATCACGACCTCATCCCTTTCGACCACGAGGTGCTTGAGAAGTCTTCTTAGAAAAACATTCTCTGGACAGTAACAACCAGATAGCGCTGACTTTGACTTACCCATCACAAGGAGTACTATACCATTAATTCTGTAACCAACCTCATCAGGGATATCATCTACCCTCGGGTTTAATTTAAAGACACCTCCCATACTTCCTGGTTTAGCACCTGTCCTCTCCTCAATAAGTTCAACCATGTCTGCGATGGGTCTTATCTTAATGGCATCAGAACGGGGAATACCAAGTGCTCCTGCAAGATTCGCATCTGGGTCTGCATCAACAGCGATCACCTTTCTGCCATAATCCCTGAAGAGATAACAGAGAATGGCACTCAAAGTTGTCTTTCCGACCCCACCTTTTCCTGTAATAGCGATCTTCATAGTTTTATATATTAACTTTAATTTAAGAATTTACACAACTAAAACAAGATGACTCTCCTGTAAAATTATTCAGAGACCTTGCTACCCTATGTAACACTTTCATCAAGGATACCTGTCTTTACGAGTTCCCTTCTGTAGATCTCCCTGTAAAATTCTGATATTCCGCTGATATATGTTCTTCCATCTTTCTCAAAGAAATATATCTCTATTCTCGGAAATAAAAATCTCAGTATAAGCCCCGCTATCGCAATGATAAAACCTATGTATACAAATACAATCCCTTTATCACTCGTGCAGTAAAACCTGAGCCAATATCTTATATCCATAAAAAAGAGTCTATAATCATCGAATTCAATAGATTTACCCAGTCTCAACATACCTATCTTGATAATCTTTTTATCCTTTAATACTTTTATAACGACTGCAGGATCCTTGATCTCCTTTTTTTGTGCCATGTTATTCATCTTTTGAGCATCTGGTATCCTCATAACAACCGGAAGATCTTCCCTAATACGCTCATCAAGAAGACTCCTATAGTCTGGAATAAATCTGGTAACGAATCTATAACCTGCCATATCAAAAAAGTCCTCCTTACCTCCTATTGCCTTTATCTTCACATAGGCACCATCGATCTCATCTCCTTTTTTATCCTTAATAACAAAGAGTGGTGCCACATCGAGCTCCTTTATGACGAATGATAATCCTTCCTTCTTAAATGGCTTATTTATACCTGCATGGTATTCTATGCCATCTGAAAGAATGGTCACATCGAGTCTGATCGGTATCTCTTTTCTGTAATAGACAGGATGGATATCCTTTATAGTGAAACTGATGGATGGTAGGCTTCCGATATACGGCATCTTCACCATCTCAAATTTACCATCAAATTCTTCACCTTTTGCAAGTGATACAAAGCCCTTAAAGTTTGTATAGAAGCTCACGACACCTCCAAAAAGGATGATAAGAAAACTGAGATGAAATATAATAGTTGCAAGGGGTGAAAGTCTGTTCTTTATCGCCACAAAAGAATCATTATTGCCATAAATCCTGTATCCCCTTTTATGTAACCTCGATGAGAGAGCATGAATAGTAACATCCACAGTAAATAGATCTCGATGTGTCAAAAGACCTGATGGAAGAACTCCTCTGACCCTCCTCCATATTATTCGTATCCTTTTTGACATCATATATAACAGATGTAAAAAGAATACAAGCCAGAGAAAGAGCATCAATGGAGAGGTATATATATCTGTGAGGTCAAGTTTATCGAGAATGGATACAAGGAAGGGATTATCCCTCTTCCATTGAATGTAATTCTCAATACCTATGAGTCTTTTCTGTGGAATGATAGTGCCAAGAAAGAGAATCAGTAGTATCACTGTAATAATAAATATCGTGAACCTATATGATCTAAATATCTTTAAAAGATGACCTAACATAATTATTGCCTCATCTCTATCGAAGATTAATGAAGTAATATATTGCAGTAACCCTTTATAAAGACCAAAAGACCAAAAAGGAGTAAAAATAACCCTGAATAAATAAAGGGGTCTCCAGGATAATGCTCCACATTAATCTCTGCCCATCTAATGAGTTCTGAAAAAGATAGCCTTATATTCTCAAACTCCACTGTATCTCCATACATTATCTCTTTATCAAGGATAATGAGTTTTCCCCTCGTGATTATGATTCTGAAGAGGCCATTCTCACCCTTGTTCTCGAGATAAAATCTGTGTGGCAAAACAGGTGTCCTGAAGTAATCCCTCCTTTTATCACTCAAATCCATCTTCACAATCACTGAGTAGAGCTCCCTATTACCAGAAGTTATGATAAAACCAGGAGCGAGATGGGTATCCTTCAGGATAAAATATGAACCTCTAAAAAGATTCATACTCTTTCTCTTCGATGAAGTAAGGGATATACCATCAATCTTAGCCACTCCATTTCTGAAACTTATGGAATGGATCTTCTCATCTCTAAGTAATCCCTTCTGACGGTATGAATAACCTGAAAATGGTTCATCCTCTGCAATATAAACGGTACCATTGAATCTGTAGAGATAATTAATGACAGTGCCTGTTATTAAGACCATAATTCCGAGAGATAATATTGTAGATTTATCACCCTTTCTCAGTCCGTATATAAATGCACCTGTTCTATTAAGAAAAAGGGTAATCACAATAAAACGAAATGATACTCTATCAAGTATAATCCAGAGCTCCCTCTTAAATAAGATAATATGGATGAATAGACTCAATGAAAAAAGTACCATGAGGGATACAAAGAACTCCCATGATACGAAGGCCTTCAGGATATCAATAATAGATGGTCTTCTTATCTGGCGGTTCGATATCAATGGTTTCTGTGTCAAAGACTATCCACCTTCCTTTTATCTTTTTTAGATGGTATCTGAAGCCCCGTCCCATTCCCTTTACTGGTGATTTAATCCTTCTTGAGATATTATCCTGATAAACATAATTCCACTCCTCGTAAAGATCAACAATGGCGTAATATGGACTCAATATCTTTATATCCATGAATGTCGAATCAGCCATATCATAGACAATAAGGAGATTTTGTGACACCAGGAAATCGATGTCCCTGTAGATTTCATGTTTCAATACCACGGATGCAGGAAATTCATCTAGCATAGTTATTCCTCCCTGAGACGCATAGAGGTCTGTAAATATCTTGTTATATTTTTTAATCGTATCTTTGATCTCCACGACATAATACCTTTTAAAGAGAATCCACTTTATATCCTCAAGGAGGTTATCGGATAAAGTTGCGAGTAAGGTATAGATGAGAAAAAGAATGGCTAAAGAGAGTATGACCCTTTTTAACATTTTATAGATTCTTCCAGGCATCGAATATATGGAGACTCGACCTTATCAATATATCGAGACCAAAGAATGTTATAACCATGAGTGGAAGGCTTATTATCATCAAGATAGCAAATCTCTTTCCACGCCAGTTCATCGTTATTCTCAGGTGTATCGCAAGGCCATAAACGAGCCATGTAATAAGTGACCATGTCTCGACAGGATCCCATGACCAGTAATTACCCCATAGATTCTTTGCCCATACAGCCCCTGAGGCTATCATTATTGCATGCGTTATAAATCCGAAGACAAGATACCTGAAGATAATCTCATCAAGCCTTGAAAGGGAAGAAAATCTATTATAAAACTCTTTATCAGGATTCTTTTCTTTAAAGATATATATAATCCCTGTTCCGAAGCATACTGTAAAGGCACCAAAGGCAAGCCATGCAAAGGTCACATGTATATAAAGCCAGAAAGACCTCACAGCAGCAACCATGGGTACAAGCTCTGCCGCCCTCGTAGCTCCATAACCAAGCAGTAAAAGAGAGAAAGGCAGAACAGCTACTCCAATAGCCTTGAGGGTTTTATATCTAAAAGAGAGATAAAGATAAAAGAGCATTATAACCCATACCCCTCCCAGGGCATTCTCATAATCACCTGCAACTGGAAGATTTCCGACAGCATGCCACCTTGAAAGGATGGCTCCTGTATGGAGGATAAAAGAGGCACCAAAAAAATAATTTATTCGAGCAAGGACCCTCTCATTCCTGAATATGAAGGCATAGATATAAAGAGCAGTAGTGATGCCATAAAACCCAACTGCTATCCAAAAAAAGACTGCTTCTAATGGAGCCATATAACAGTCTAACAATTTTAATGGCATTTGAACAAGAATCTACTCTCCTCAGTAAGAATCGTAAGGAAATCGCTCTGCATCACCTGAAGCATCAAGTAAGAGAGTTTAGATAATACTCACCCAGGAGTAATATCTTTAATAATCTGGTATAATAAAATTAAATACCACTGATGAAAAGGATGAATGCAAAAGACCTGAAAGATAAATCTGGAGGTGAGTTATGAAGTGGGACAAGATTGCTGAAAAGATAAGGGATATGATCCTTGGAGAGATAAAGGAGGAATTTAAAGTCTTTAGCGCATCTATAACAGGAGAACTTACTGGTTTTAGAGTCGCCATTGAGTCAATGAATAACAGGATTACAAATATCGAGAATGAGTTAAGGGATTTAAAGAGAGCAGTCGAGTATGCAAATCAAAGAATCGATGAGACTAATAAAAGGATCGATGAACTGAGAGTAGAACTCAAGACAGAGATTATGTTAAATACCCAAAGAATCGATGAGACTAATAAAAGGATCGATGAACTGAGAGCAGAACTCAAGACAGAGATTATGTTAAATACCCAAAGAATCGATGAGACTAATAAAAGGATCGATGAACTGAGAGCAGAACTCAAGACAGAGATTATGTTAAATACCCAAAGAATCGATGAGGTGAATAAGAGAATCGATTTTCTCTATACTGAGATATCCGAAGTAAGAGGTGATTTGAAAAAAGCTCTTTCTGATAAAAAGATCATCGATGATATTCTTACCAGAGTCCAGAGGGTGGAAGAAAGATTGTATACATAATCTTGAGTCTTTCTAAACAAAGTGTAAGGCTATCGTTCTAACCCCCATATGAAACTAATCAAGATTCCCATCGAAACAAAGAGTATAAAAAGGGCTATAGTCTCTTCTACACTCCGAATCTTTACATCCTTATGTCAAGTTTGAAGACCTGACCCCACTTCACACATTGACTATAGACCTTACATCATTCCTAAATTCTTTAACACCTCAGCAAGCCGTGGCTCTTTCTTTGCATATTCCCTCAGTGCTTTTTCTATCCGTTCTTCCCTTTCTTCAAGTTCCCTGTTCTTCCTTATAGCAGGTGCGAGGGCTGTCCTCCTATCCCAGATTACAAAACCGATCAAGATCCCCATACCACCAAAGAGTATTCCGAATCCCCATAACATAAAATCCTTTAACTCATCAATCCTCTTGTTTGTATCATCAATCCTCTTGTTTGTATCATCAATCCTCTTGTTTGTATCATCAATCCTTTGATTAACTGCCTTCAGTCCTTCCTCAATCCTTATGAGCCTCTCCCTGTCATCATGGGTAAAAGAGACTTCTTTTGCAAAGGCACTGACGGCTATGAATGGAATGAGGATAGCCATTACTGGTATGAGTCTTTTAATATTCTTCATGATTAAGAATATAGCCTAAAACATCTTTACATGTCAAACCAAAAGATGGAGCGGGCTTTAGCCCGCCTCTAACTACTTAAACCTTGCCATGATTAAGACTCTATCGAACTAAATCCATATATTAAGGCCTGACCCATAGCTTCAAATTGAACTCTCAATATAAAAACTATAGCCTATGCCAGATCTAAAACTGATATACCTCTTAAACCATAATCTCAGTACTCAAGGAGCCTCTGCCTTGTCTGGTTTTCATTTTTTCCACCAAAATGCTGTTTGCATGAGCCAAAGTTATCAGCAGCATTTATTGTATAACATGATATACCTGCTGCGCCACTCTCCTCCCATGTAGAGTCAGTAACAGGTGTCGTTTCACCAGGACGGAAAAACCTCATTGCACCACCAGACATGAATCTATAACGTTTTGTTATACCAGCCTGCCCACCTGGGACATACTTCGCATTACTGCCATGAATCGCTCCAAAGTCCACTCCACCATGGCATGCAAGGCATGGAAGATGGGAACCAAATCCAGTATCACTCCTGTTACCAAGATGTGTGGCATCTGGATAGTCTGAATCATTTGGATTTGCTGGGTTAACACACATATCTTTGTGTGGGAACTGGGATGCAGTGGGATTAGTTGCATCATATGCATATACTGTTCTCTCATGGCACTTTGCACAGACATGGGTCGCTGATTCGAGGACTCCATTTATATAAGCCACATCGCCACCATCCATGTCTGAAAGCATATACCTTGTATATTGCGAACCATGGGCATTCACTTCATTAAGGTGGCAGTCAGAGCAGTGAAGGCCTGCAGTCTCACCTACAGTCCTTATGTTCTGGCCCTCCTTTGTTATATATGTTGTCCATGCAGCGTCAGGCCAGTATGTTGTATCCCTTGTTGAGTATCTCTTAGGGAAGATATTAAGATTATGGTGAGATGCCCATGACTTTCCTTGAAGTCCCTTACTGTTGAAATCACCCCTCACATCATGGATGGTCATACTCCTGTTATTCCTCTCTGTCTTTATTGATGAAAATTCGTATGGATTTCTGTAAGTTGCATTGGTATTCCATGGAGTCATCCTCCTTGGTCTCGGTGCAGGACCATAATCGAGGCCTGTATTTGTATTATTCACAGTAATAGTCGATGCACCTCCAAGATTCTGACCCCATACGAGCTTTGTTCCAGCGCCTATGTCAGGATTCTGTGTGCCAAAATCAACCTCTACCCATAACTGTGTGACTCTGTTAGTGTCTGCGGTTCCAGTCACTATGTGCTGTATCCCTGCCTGAAGACTCCTTATATCTGAACCTGTCCATGCTCCATTTGTTTCAGGGTTTGTTGTCCATGTATATGAATATGTAGTGTATGTTGTGCCTCCTGTAAGGGTTATGGTTGGGCTAAAATAATCTGTTCCAGCTGGCCTTACAACGAATGCTATGTTGTCATCTCCTACAGTTCTTCTCACAACTGCCTTTACTGTCACTGATGCCACTTGAGCAGTATCAGGAATAAAACTAATATCTGGGTTATCAAGGTTTACAAGATGTATTGCATTGTTTGTTGAAGTAGAGGCATATGTTGTATCTGAATCATTCGTGACGAGATTATAGTAATTAGTTGCACCACCAGTGTATGTCCATTGTGAAAGACTTCCTGCTTCATTTGGCTCAAGTGTAACCAAAGGACTCGCTGATAAATCAGAGTCATGGCAACTAAGGCAGAATCTATCCATATTGTTTCGCTCTACTGTAGTAGCACCTGCACCTCCCTTTGGCCATGCCCAGCCTACTGTGTAGTTATCGACATTCCTTAGATGGATAATATTCGTCCCTACAAGCTCCATGGGATGGTAGGCCTTGTTTATCTTTATATCTGTAGATGTGGATGTAACATCTCCCTCCATGTGGCATATGATACAGTCAAGGGCTGTGACTGCCTCTGTCAAAGACCCATTCGAGACATGCCTTGATGGACGGACAAAGTCACCATTTGTGCCAGCAACCTTTCTCAGGTCTCCAAGGACTGTTGCCCTGTGGCATGTGATACAATTTGCATCACTACCCCACTGTGGTGCAATTGAATCGAGACCTGTCCCATGACAAGCCACACTTGAACATGTCTTGTCAGAGGAACTATAACTACCGCCATATATGGATGCCAGAACAACATCTATTGATTGATTGAGGTGAGGTGGTGTATTAACAGTCTGACCATCAGAGGTCGTTTGATTATGGCACCATGTACAGCGAAGTGACTGGTAATTTCCTGACTCATCAGTCACATGGGCATAGTGGCTATTCGGAGTGGCAGAGCCAGCCCCCCCATTCTGGTAATCAGGTGCCCCTGCTGGGTTCCCTGTACCATGGCAGAAGTTACAGCCTGTGCCTGTTGAACCCCACTGAGGAGTCCAGTATTGCCTTGATTGAGCATCCCTTCTTCCATCACTGTGGCAATATAGATTACTGCACTGACCGTATGATGCTGAAGGTACAGGTGATGATGAACCAGATGTTAAGCCTCTATATAGTGCACCTGAAAGTCTCGAATCAGTAGGATTAAATGCCCACTCAATAGAGCCACTTACATGGTTATTATTCGTGTGGCATGTACTGCATTGAAGTTGCATCCCTGTTAGAGTCGAGTCCACATGCTTTGGATGGCTTCCTCTTAATGGTGGATTACTTACTGATGCCCCATGGCATGCACCATTAGGTGCATTAGTGCATGAATAACTTCCTGTTTGAGCATCCCATTGAGGACTGGTAAAGAGTCCATTATTAGGAGCCATAGTTCCACCATGGCAGTAGATATTGAAGCATGTCTTTGAACCTGAATTCGATACGATGGTATTTGAATGGGTACTCTGGTAATACGCGGATGTCTGACCATCATATGAACCACCATCATATATACCAAATATTCCAACAAAACCGAGGCTAATGGTATTATTATTATGAGTCGAACCAGAACCTACACTGTTATAATGGCAGATGGAGCATTGATAACCACTATTCACATGAAACTGATGGGCACCTGCTGTTGTAGAACCAGTTGCAGGTGTTGCAAGGGGTGGGGGTGGATTTCCATGACATTGATTGCAACTCACACCAAAACCCCTTGTATGGCTATGACAATCTGTACATCTCTGTGTATTTGGTGATTGATAATGTGCGGTGTCATTATTTCCTGTATTCCTCCATCTTGGCACACCATTTCCTGTTGTCTGGGTATGGCAGACTTGGCAGACTCCCTGTGTATTTGAACCAAGTGCTGACTGGGCATAACTATTCAGTGCATCTCCTGTCTTGTTATAAAATGTGACTGTTCTTGTCCCTGAATTCGGTGTGAGGATACTCTCTCTTATAAGGAATATATTCCTGGTTGAATGTGGAGTATGGCATTCAAAACATACAGTTTGCCAGTTCCCATATTCTGTTCCTAAGGACTGGCTAGAGTGACTTACAACATTATGGCAATCAATACAGAGTTGCGATGTCAAGTCCCTCACAAGGAGAGTTCCTGTTCCAGTCTTTGGTGCAAGAACATTTATGTATATGTACATCGGATTATTATCAGGTGTCACATATGTCCTTTGGTCTTTTGATGTACCAGTTCCATCATTTGAAGTTGCTCTTGCATATATATAATACCTACTTCCAGGATTCAGAGAAAGGTTAGCCTCGTATATCCCACAGCCTGTGCCACAATCGTAATTGTTATTAATAGTTGCGGTCACAAATGTGAATGTGCATGTTTCTGGATCAACTAAACCATTGGTATCCTCACAGTAACCTACTTCGACGGAGGTCACAGAAAGATCATCCCACACCTGTATCTGAACCTTGAAGTCATTGGTTCCTTCCCTTAGGCTAACAGCTGTTGGAGATGCCTTTGTCCCAGGGGCAGGATTTATAATACTCACTGTTGGTGGAGGTAAAACAGAAAATAATATCTGAGGAGATGTGAGAAATATTATTAATAAAATTAAAATGTATCTATTCATTTTCTCACCTCATGGACCATCTATAGTAAGACTATTTGAATCAGAATAATGTACCCTGTGGCATGTGAGACATCTTACTCTCTGTGTATTATCGAGTATGAGATTATTCGATGGATTATTGTCATTATCTACCTCAGATCTCGTACCACTCTGCGGTACTCCATTTGCATCGAGTGGCATAGGTCTATCATAATTCTTCTGGTTTTCATTGAGAGACTGTCCAACAGGATGGCTGAAGACATTGACTCCATTTGGAGGATAGTTTGGATCATCTCCCTCCACCCTCGTATGATTCATCACTTTGTAGTAGTGGCAGTCCTCACATAGTTGATTCATCTCATTATCTATCCTCATAAAATGCCTTCCACTGCCTGTTCCAGCACCACCATAGGCAGGTGCATTCGGATCCCATGGTTGACGGGCCTGGGAGTGCTGGTCATGGCAGACAGAACATGTCACGACTCCACCAAAGTTATTGAGCCTTTGTTTCAGGACTTCACTCGAAAGGTCCTGAATAGCCCTCAATCCATATAAATTTGATGGTGAAGAGGTTTGCGGCATAGTGCCTGTCCATTTATGTGATGTTCCTGATATTCCTGGAATCGCCTGCATGTTTGTATGAAAGGGTTTTCCACTTGCAAGTCCTCCTGAGTTATGGCAGCTAAGACACAGATTCTCATTTGATGCATAACTTGTAAGTGTTCCACCTGGTGCCACATGTGTTGTATGGCAATCAATGCAGTTAACGAGATGGGGAGGGTCAAGAGAATAGACCTCTGAAAGTAGCGGCACCATAATTACAAAGAGTAACAAAGATAATATAATTATCGAAACCTTCATATCAGAACCTTCCTGTCCCCAAGTTTATACCCCTGCCATAACCTGTAAGGCTTATCGAGTTGCTTAACTGACCATCTGACTCAAATATCCTTATAATAGATAACCCATTATTTACAGAGCCTGTTATAATCTCATCGAGACCATCTCCATCTATATCTCCTGTTGCAATAGATAACTTAGCCTGTGGGTCATATTCATCCCTTAAGCTCAATGAGATACCGGTATCAGTGAGGTCACCTCTGTAGACCTTAACCAAAAGGTCTCCATCGACACCCTTTGCAAGGATAATCTCATCACGACCATCTCCATCTATATCTCCTGTTGCAAGGAGTGGTACTAATTGAAATGTAATCTTTCTTTGGATGACTCCATCGATTCTATAATCGATACCAATGAGTCCAGGAATGTAGGGAATAATCTTTATTCCATTTTTATCAACTATAAGGATTTCTGTCTCTGTATCATCATTAAAATCACCTATGGCAAAATCGAATGGTTCTTTATTTGATTCCCTAAAGAGAGGCTTAAATCTATTAGATTCAAGATCGAGATACTGAATCCTTCTATAATCATTTATCGTATAACCCACAAGTATCTCCTTGTTGCCATCCCTGTTGATGTCATAAACCCTCACCTTTATATTCCCTGCCTTCTCAGGTAATCCATAATATCCTCTCTTTATGCCATCCTTCGTGAAGATATAAATCCCCTTCAGACCATCAAATGTAGAGACTATCTCATAAATACCGTCTCCATCGACATCTGCTCCTCCAAGACCTGTGAGTTCCTGAGATTTATCGGGATAAAACTCATGAAGAGGTAAACCATCTAAACTCAGGATACTTATATGAGGTCTCACTCCCTTACCTGAGCCTGCTATAATATGGGACATAACAGGTTTCTTGATATAGTTCACCTTAATGGTCTTCTCCTCACCTGAATTAAGAGTAAAACTCCTTGGTGATGGTGTTAAATAACCGGGGACATCATGGAATTCAATAGTATATCTTCCTGGAGAAGCAAGATCAGTGCTCCACTCAATTCCACTTCCAGAAAACTTATCAGGACCTCTTATCTCAAAACTTGCATCCTCAAGATTCGTAATAACCCTTATCGTTCCTGCCCTGAGGATCTTTAATTTTACATTCACGACCTGAGGGCTTCCTGAGACATCTCCTGCTTCAAATACCACACTGGCATTATATTCACCAGGTGCAAATCCCTTCACATATGGCTTAAAAAAAACCTTCGCAACAAAAGGAGTTGTTCCTGATGGGGGCTTAACAATAAGCCAGTTTTTTGAAGTTGTAGCATTCCACTGAAGTGGTCTTCCCTGTGAGGAGATATTGATCTCAGCTTGAGGTAGGTCCTTTCTTCCTTTCTGGTAGAGGAGTTCTATAGAGAGTGGCGTAACATAAAATACTGGTTCTTTTATATTGATATTTAATAAAGCAAGGCTTTCTACACCTGAATCAGTTCTGAATGCAACAGGCACAGTATAGATTCCTCTTTTTTTGTTCGATGGATCCACTGTTATGAATGGTGTAGATGGTGTATAACCGCTCTCTGGTGATACACTTATCCATTCTTCATATGGAGATGATATCCAGAAAATGTTCTGCGGTATTGATGAGAGATTCACCTCATGAGAGACAGGTTCACCACCCTCAAATGCTGTTATATTGAGAATATATGGATTTACATCGAGTTTTTTAAATGAATCGATACCAAGTATCTCTATCCTTGAATTGTTGTAATTCGTGACAAATACTTTATTATCCCCGTCAAATGTTATATCGAGAGGGATCCTGTACTCATTAATGTTCATTCCATAATTTCCTGTATAACCAAGAAACGAACCCTGTCTGTCATAAATAATGACACAACTATTATATGAATCCACAATATACAGCCTCGAACCATCCACTGCGACACCCTGAGGTCTTAAAAATTTAAGACCCAGCATCCCGCTTCGTCCCCTTATTTCTCTTTTATAAACACCATTCAGATCAAAGACCACGATCCTTTTATTACCTTCATCAGATACATAGACATCCTGGGCAAACTCGTCGATGTAAATACCTGAAGGAAATCTGAGAATACCTGAACCGAATGATGTTACTTGCTCTCCTTGAAGATTGAAGACCTTCACGATATTCGCTTTACTATCTACCACATAGACCCTGTCTGAATCTGTTATTGATATATCATTTGGCATCAGAAATTCCTGATCTCCAGTGCCGAGTTTATATCTCAGCAGACCATCACCATCAAAGACCATTACACTTCCATCTTCCCCATCACCCACATAGATATATCCATTCTTATCGACCCCAACTCCAAGAGGACTCCTCAACTCCTTTATGGTCTTTAAGAGAATACCATTATTGGAATAGATTCTTACCTCTCCATTAATGGTATCACTGATATACAACCTTCCCCTATTATCAGATGCAATCCTTACTGGAGAGCTTTTCTGGAGAGAGATCTCACCAAGGGGTGTAACCAGGGGCATGTCTGCTGAAAATGATATATCTGCTAATGAAAGGAAAACTATTAAAACGAGTAAATTTCTCAACATCTCACATATGTTATAGCAATTTCTGTGCCCGTGGATCTAAAGAAAAACATATTGAATTAAAAGAAATTTTTTTTCTTTGAATAACGAAGTATGACAATTTCTGTCACCTATCTGTGTAATTTTGCACATACCCTCAGAGGTTCTGTCCATAGATAATGATCTTCGATTCCTGCCTCTTCTTTTTGAGAAATTCATCGAAAAGTGCTAGTCTTTTTTTATGTATCAGTTCAAAGAGTATCTCCTCCTTTGCCTCATTAAAGGTTTTATATTTAACAGGTCTCTTTTCATAAACCTTCAGGATATACCATGTTTCACCTTTCCTTACAGGACCAACTATATCCCCCGGAACTGCATTCTTAAGTATCTCTGCTATCTCAGGTGTGAATATATCCACCCTGATCCATCCCGGTTTAAGATATGCAACATTACCTGAATTATTCAGATTCGAGACCACACGGTCAAAAGACTTTGCCTTTATATCCCTAATAATTTTTTCTGCCTCACTTTTATTTACAACCTCTATCATGGACACCTTTACAGTCAAGGGCTCCTTAACAGGTTTTCTTATCTTGTACTCCTTTTCGACCTCATCGAGGCTCACACTGAATATATCAGCAAGGGAAAAGGTAAATTTTTCAACAATTATCTGGTCCATTAATCTCTTCTTCACATCACTCTCTTTGATCTTTCTTTCATTAAGAAATCTTTTATAGTCTTCATCAGAAGAAAATGATGACCTGAATGACCTAAACCTGTCTTCGAGTTCTTTATCATTAACAGTAATACCCCTCTTTACAGCCTCTTCAATGATAAGGTATCTATCTATGAGGGAATCTATCGTCAGGTTTTTGATTGTGAGTTCATCCATCGCCTTGGCTTGGGGATTAAGCATCCTGTCCTTGAGTTCCATGAGATATTCCTTTTCTGTAATCTCCCTACCATTGACAGTTGCAACAGGTTTTGAACAGTTTGAAAAAAAGATCAGGACAAAAAATATAGCTAAAATTCTACTCATCGATACAAGTCTCTCCTCTCTATAAGGGCATTCAGATCTCCTGATCTTCCAGCAAAACCTATTCTCAGATGGATTCTTTCACTACTTTTAGGATATATCTTTCTACCCTTCCAGACGATATTTATTATCCTATTATCATGACTATTGAGAAACCTTTTTTCATTGACTGAATGAAAATCATTCGAGATATAAACCATAGTGGGAACAGGTCTTATCCACTCTATATAATTGGCATAACCACTAAAATCACCATCTTCTCTACCATTACCAACATCCCACATGCCTACAAAATTATACCTGACTGGATCTATATATGACTCCCTTGTAATAATACCCCCTGAATACCAGCCCACATCACCCCTGCTTGTCCCGAAATCTCCGATCCACGGTTCATCGCCATAAGCATAATCTATACTGATAATTCTTTCTGAATTATTAAAGATATCTATTATTAGTTCAATATAATTTTTTCCTGCCTGTGAATAAACCCATCTCCTTATTGTCACGGGAATACCTTCGAGTTCAACATCGTGAATGCTCTCCAATATTACATCTCTGACGGTTCTCTTAATCACCCTGCCTCTTCTGTAATGCCACTCGGTTGTATCGTAGACCTTGCCACCTGTAAGGGCAATACCCTCATTAGCATTGCACCAAAGGTGATACCATCTATTTCCATCAAAGAATGCCATCCCACTACCTTCACGATGGAGACGATTGTCACCAAGAGGAAAGTCTCCGCCTATTATAAGGCCATATGCCCTTTTGTTATCCTCTTTAAATCTCGAAAACGATACCTCGAGTCTTGTGCCATCAGATCTGAAATCTTTAATAACAGCAACCCCTCGGGAAGTATAAAAGTATGAATCAAGTATGGATGTATTCATTGCGATTGCTCCTGTTTCGAAAAGCCTGTTAAACAAAGGTGTGAGATCGAGACTGAAAACAAGATGATCAAGGTCCTCAAATCCTATATCAGTTGACAGTCTTACTCCACTATTGTCCCTGAGGAAATAGAATGCCACTGAGTTTGTACTGAAATGCATGAACCTGAAGAGTATATAAAAAAATACAAATATACCGAAGATAGTTACTACTGTATAAAATACTATTTTTTTAAAGTTCTTTCTCATAGAATTCCCTTTCTGTTATTATATCACGATGGAGGGATTTTGAAAAACCATAAATATATCCTCTGCTCCATTGCAGGCTCTGCAACAGGCATTGCCATATTTATTGCCTCTGGAATTGCCTTTAATCTCCCACCCTTATATGATACTCTTAACAAAGAACTCGAGCATATTCTGGACACAAAAACTCCCCTCTCGCAGATTCTAATAAGGATTATAGCAGTGCTTATTTATATACTCTTCATGCTCGCAGGGTGGTATCTTGGTGGTCTCTGTTACCACCTCGTAAGAAGATTTAAGAACCTCCTTCTGAAAAATTAACCTCAGGCTTTACAGGCAAACCTGTAAATCTGTCAGGCCTTGCAACACCAAAGGCGAGTGTGTATGACCTGCTCTCTTTTGACATAAGAGACTGGTTGAGCCAGACGAGATTTATTATCCTCTGGTCTTTACTGTTAAGGGGTCTTGTCTCATCGACCTCGATAAAATCATTTGAAAAATAAACAATCGTAGGAGGATTTTCGAGCCATTCTACGAAATTTGCATAACCTGTGAAATTATGTCCCTCATTTATAAGGTCATTACCTATATCCCATATACCTGCAAAGGAGTGTCTCCAGGGAAAGATATAACCCTCTCTCTTAAAGACCCTGTTATTTGTCCATCCAATATCACCACCTGAATCACCAAAATCACCTACCCATGGCTCATCTCCAATTGAATAGTTATAGACAAAGGGCTCAGTACCACGATTTATGAATTCAACCTTTAAAATCAAATAATCACTATTTAATCTCTTTTGTATTAATCTCCTCATAAAGATATGGAGATTTCCATCAGGTGAATGATCATAAAATTCATGACTGCTCTCAAGGATTATCTCATCTGATGAATACTTTAATTTTCTGAAATCAAGGAATCTCCATTGCCACGGTTCAATCATAATATTCCTCTTATCTGTCCTGATATTAATAGCCTCGTTGAGATTACACCAGATATGATACCACCTATTTCCATCGTAGAATGCTATACCAGTATTATTTCTGTCTCTCTCCATCCATCTATCAAAATCTCCAAAAGGCAGATCACCACCTATGAAAAGACCCTGCGGATTTGATTCATTCTCCTTATACCTTGAAAAGACAGCGATGAATTTGGTTCCATCGGGTCTGAATTCCTTTAAAATACCCCTGCCATCATTCCATGTTAACTCCATCAGAGGTTCCTTAGATGTTGCAGATACAATAGACTCAATAAGATCAAATAAACAACTTGCATCTATCATGAATAAGACCTTTTGTGCCTGATTAAAATCAAGGTCATTCGTTATTTCCATATTTCCTTTTTCATTCTTTGTAAAATACAGCACAGCATTGCTTGTAGTAATATTAAATACGCTTCTTAGTACTATAACTGATGTAAGAAGAATAAATATCAATAACATAGAAACCGTGATTGCAATAATAATTATCCTGAACGGTCCTCTCATCTTAAGGAAGTCTTTAAATTTCTGTTTAATTATATACATAATTTTATTATTCAATTATACAATATTTTCAGTATTTTGTAATAGACCCAAAAATCGCTTCAAAGACATCAATTGGCAATAATAGAAAATACCTTTCGTTTGAAATATTCTCGCCATGACTGCCTAACTATTTACAAGACAGAATAGAGTCTTCATAAAGACTTCTCCTTTACTTCAATCCTCTAAAAGGTCATCTATGAAGTAAATACCATGGTTTTTATCTTGATTGGGGTATTCTTTTTAAGGGATTCTAAAAGAAGAGATATCTCTTTTCCAAGTCTCTCTTCAAGAAGGATATGTTTAATCTCATCATATGCCTGGGACAATGACTTAACTCCAGAAGGCTTTCTGTCTATGAGTTTAAAAAGAAATGTCCCCTTCTTGAGTTTTACAGGACCATATATACCTCCGACCTTTGCATCTTTAAGAAATACCTGCATCTCTTCAGGAAAATCTTCTTTTTTTAGGAAAGAAGCTTTACGATTCATTTCGACAATATCAGGAGGCATATCTTCAAGGGCAACTTTATCGAATATCTGAGGCCTTGCATTAAATTTCTCAAAGAGATGTAATGCATCTGTTGACTTTACCTGTATAAAATAAACCTTATACATCTCTGGCATCATAAATTCATTTTTATTCTTTTTATAATATGATCGAATATCATGATCAGTAATCTTTATCTCCTTTAAGTAACTCCTTCTAATCGCACCAATATATAGATTTCTTTCCACTTCTTTTTTAAAAAAATTCATCTCTTTTTTATCCTTAGAAATCATCTTCAACTCCTTCAATTCTTCATCCACAACCTTTTTGTCCAAAGAAAATCCACTTCTCTTTGCATACTGATAAAGCAACTCCCTCTCAATCATCAGATTCAGTAAATCTCTCCTTTCCTTATCATTAAGTTCCTGAACGCCCAATAAAGATGCTTTTCTCTTGAGGACATATTCAAACTCATCTTTTGATATCTCATAATCGCCTACTTGTGCTATTATATCCTTTCTTTCACATCCATTTATGACAAACAAAGAGAATAAAAGAAAGATACAGATGTATGATCTATTTTTCACTTACCTGCCTCCTTGAGGGAATCAATTTTCCATCTACTGTCCACCTTCTTCAGTTGGTAAACTATTTTGTAAAAAATATTCTGTGGTAACTTTGTAATAGCACCTGTCTTTTTCTCCTGCCAGTAGTAATACCATTCTTCTTCTGTTTCAACCTGTGCTGTATCACCCATAATATCTACCTTCTTTACTTTAAAACTCCTCTGTTCTGCAACCATGATACTATTCTTATTTAAAAGGGTCTGCACAACAGGAAAGATCCTGTTTATCTCATCAAGGGTGGCATAATCCTGAAGAGACATATAATCCAGAGTTCTGTAAACCTTTATGAGTGTCTCGTTATATTTCTTTACAGTATCAAGGACAGCATCTCTCTCACTGGCATGACAGGAGGTAAAACTTAATAACAGAAATATATTCAGGATGAGCACCGATAATCTCATAATGTATAATAATAAAATAATGAGAATAATTCTATCAATAATCATCGCAATACTTTCTCTTCTTTCCTTAATGAGGAACTCCATATGGAAAGACCCATATACTCTCTGGTATGATGCATATAAAAAATCACCTACCAAGGCAAGGGTAATGGTGAATCTTGGCTCCTCTTTAATCTCGAGAAACAGTCTCGAAGAGGCAAAGAATATCCTTAAAAGGGCTATAGAACTCTACCCATCTGAGTTTATGGTCGTGTCTGCATACAGTGGTGTTCTTGATAGACTCGGTATGAAAGAAGAAGCCAGAAGATATCTCGATTTTGCAAAGGCATTAAAACCTGACTCCGAGGAAGTCCTCATAAAGGAAGGTGACCTCCTGATAAATGAAGGTGACTTTACAGGTGCGATAGAAAAATACAGACTCATATTAATCAAGAATCCATTACATGCAAAGGCACTTCACGGGATGGCACTGGCTATGGAAAAATCAGGGAAAAAAGATGAGGCACTAAAATATCTCAGAATGGCTATAGAAAAAAATATGGACCTATCTTATGCATGGCTCGATTATGGAAGGATACTGTGGGAAAAAGGCAATATCGATGAGGCAATAAAGATATTCAAGGAATCTGTAAAAAGGTTTCCTCAGATGGCAGAGGCATGGAATAACCTCGGTGCTGCACTTGCATCCATTGGAAAAAAGGATGAAGCCATAAAGGCATTCGAGAACGCCCTTTATCTCAAGCCCGAAAGTGAAGTAATAAAAAGAAATATCGAAAAACTGAAATCAACTCCTTAAGCGAAAGCGGTATAAACCAGAAAGCATACCACCGAGCCTGGCAAATGACCTTATGGTCGAAAGTGGTATCAACAGCAGATATTCCAATCTCTTTTTTCTCCATGTAATCTCTACCGTACAAGGAATGGACAATCCTGCCAAGAAGAATAATAAACCCGTTTCAATAAACCACATTGAACTGAAGAACAGTGGAATCCCTGCAACCACGAAAAATGAAAATGGCAACTCAAGGATATCCTTGAGACTTGTGTAATCATCTCCCTTCATCATATCAGGATGGTCTCTATAAACTTTCATCCTCCAGTATCCATGCCTCCATTGTTCTCTGAGATACCTGAAAAGGTTTTCTGTATGATAGTGCCTCACAAGACAATCAGAAAGAAATCTGATCTTATAACCAGCCTTTATCACCCTGTAGGAGAGATCATTATCTTCTCCACTCGCCCTTCTGTAAGACTCGTCAAAACCTCCGATTTCTTCAAATAATTTCTTTCTGATTCCAAAATTATAAGAGCCAAATGCCTTTATAAAGATTCCGAATCTCATGTGTCGCCACTTAATCTCTTCATGTATAAGTCTCGAAAGAAGACTCTCAGGATTCGCTATACTATATGAACCTGCAACAACACCAATCATATCATTATCAAATCCTTCAATAAGTTTCAAAAGCCAGTCCTTCTCGGGTATACAATCTGAATCTATAAAAGCGAGTATATCTCCATCTGCCAGACTGGAACCAAGATTCCTTGCGGATGCAGGACCCCTGTTTTCCTGATACACATACCTTACAGGATAATCCTTCACTGCATCCATGAGATTATCCGTGGAGCCATCATCTACAATAATTATTTCAAATGGAGGAATCTTTTGACTTAACAGTGCATCGATAATATCTCTTATAAGACCTGCTCTGTTATAAACAGGAATGATTACAGAAACCTTCATGACACCTACAAGGTGGACATTTTTATCAATAAGGCAGCTTCTTTCTTTACCCTTATTTTGTAGTCAAATCTCTTTTTCGCTGTCTCAATAGCATTATCTCCAATGTACTTCATCTTATGATGAGAAGCCTTAAGTTCAACAATAGCCGTTCTCAGTGATTCAACATTACCTGACTCAACAAATATACAATCCACACCATGCTCAAGGTACTCAGAAACTGTATCCACCTTTGAAATTATAACAGGCCTTCCTGAAGCCATCGCCTCCATAAACTTGAGTGGAAGTGTCGAGTTCGTATAGAGAGAACTCCTCATCGGTGCTACATAAAGATCAGCACACTTTATAATTGATGGCATTTCATTATAAGGAAGCCAACCTGTAAATATCACATCAGTGTGAGCAATCGAACGCAGATATTTCATATAACCAGAATCTCCATCTCCAATAATAACAGTCCTTATCCCAAGACCCTTCGTCGCTTCAATCAATATATCCACACCATCATCAATACCTATGTCTCCATGATACATAATTGTAAATTCATCATCTTTAATACCATATCTTTCCTTGAATTTAGTAGATTTATGACTATTCATAAAAAAATCGACATCGACTCCATATGGTACTGCCAGGGTTTTTTTGTAATCAATACCTCTCATCTTCCATACATTCCTTGAGAGTTCTGACTCTGTGATGATGAGCTCACTCATTCTCGCAACTCTGTTCTGAAATGTCCTCAACATAAATCCCATTACTGAACTTATTGGTTTATTGAATGTCCTATACATAACATCTATGAACTCGGGCATATCAGATATGATCTTTTTTCTACCGATTATCTTTATAAAAAAGAGCACAGGCCACCATCCATAGACAAGTCTTACATCTAAATCCTTGATAACCTTAAGTACTGTAAAAACGAGTTTAAGATTTGCTTCGATCCTCTTTCTCAAATCAAAAAGACTCCAGTTACTCACATGCACAGGATGATAGGTTACAGATGGATGATAGAATACTCCATCGCCCTTTCTGCAAACAAGATAAACACGATAACCCCTTTCAGCAATCTCAATAGCAAGTTTCTCTGTGAGAGAGAATCTTACAGTTGGTGGTATAGCCTCCTCTGTTACAAGGACGATCGACATAAATCAGTGCTGTGTCCTCATCACATACCTTTTAAGAACAGCAATACCATTACTGATTGATGATAGAAACTCATCAAGGGTTCTTATAGAGAATAATCTTTTTATGATATATCCTGGAGAGAGATAATACCTCCTGTATGCACTCCTTGTAAATATAAAAATATCTTCTCCACTCAGATGGGGATAATTAAATACAGGAAGAAGTGTCGGGTCATTAAGATGAGTATCCCTCAGGATGAGATAACCTTTATCTCTGAGATGTTTATAAAATGGTGTACCTGGTGCAGGAACAACTATACCGAATGTAACATAATCAGGCATAAGTCTTCTAACAAATCTGAATGTCCTCTCCATACTCTCATGAGTCTCTCCATCGAGCCCGAATGTAAGATACATGAGTACCCTCATGCCAGATTCTTTCACCATCCTCACAGCATGCTCAATCTCCTCAAGAGTCTCATTTTTTCTCATGTTTTTGAGTATAAAAGGATCAGCACTCTCAGCACCTATGCTTATGGTATGGCATCCTGCCCTCTTCATAATGCTGAGTATTTCTCTATTTATCCTGTCAGCCCTTGCATTACAGTGCCATGTGAAATCGAACCTTTCTCTGAGCATTTCCTCACAAAGTTTAATAACAAAGTCTCCTCTTGTTGGAAGGGAACAGTCATAAAACTTTATCTCCTTTATACCAAGTCTTCTGATATCTCTCATCTCTTCCACCACTGAATCGACTGACCTGTATCTCAGCGGCTTCTGGAATGTACCAGCCTGACAGTGCACACATGAATTAATACATCCCCTTGAACAATTCACGATGGTCATGGGTCTTCTTCTTGCGAGTGGACATCTGTAAAGATAAAATGGCAACCCATCATGCACAGGAACTCCAAGTTCATCGAGATCCTTTACTCTTTCCCCCTCTCCTGTGAAAAAGATATCACCGTTACTCCTGCAATAAATACCCTTCACTTCAAGAGGGTTAATACCTTTTATAAGTTCCATCAGTGGTTTTTCTGGCTCTGACCAAATGATGTAATCAAGATAAGGATGCCTTATGAGACAATCCTCTGGATCCTCGATACTGAATATCGAAAGGGATATGCATGCTGTCTTTATTTCAGGATTTATCTTTTTTGTAATCCTTGCAATAGAACTATCGAGTTCAAATGTCTGAAAACATGTAAGATAAACTACCAAGTCAGGGCTATATATATCGATCTCATTTCTCAGTTCATCAGGTGAAAGTTTGAGATTGTTGGCATCTATAATTTTAAATTTATAACCATTCTTCTTAAGATAACCACCAAGTATCTGGAGATCATAGGGTGGCCATGCCTGATTTGCCTTGTTGATACCAAAACTCCCCAGTACTCTTCCAACAGGATTTCCATCTATTCCTGGTGGGTCAATGAGCAATACCTTCATGACACTTCCTCTTTCTTAAAAAATAATCAAGGAAACTTCTGAAACCGTATAACTTTCTCATGAGGTCCCCTGCACTCCTGATACTGAACAACATCCTTATTATCTGGTAAGGTCTGAGATAAAATTCCCTGAGTCCTTTATCTATTAATTCATCGATCTCTTCTTTACTCAACCATGGATAACTCAATAATGTGACCTGTTCAAGGTCATCTCCAACCCACTCTCTCCAGTCCTGTGGAATGAGATAACCCATCTCTTTAGCCCATCTGTAGAGTTCTGTTCCTGGATAAGGACAGATACCAGATATCTGTATCGTATCGAGTGGAAGAGACTTCGCAAATTCTATTGTCCTGATGGCTGATTCACGGGTTTCAACAGGTGCACCTATCATGAAACAACCATGAATGGTAAAACCGTGTCTCTTTGCCTCAATGGCAAATCTCTTTGACATCTCTATTGTTACACCCTTTTTAACACTATCGAGTGCCTCCTGTGTGCCAAACTCAAAACCCACCATGAGCATCCTGCAACCAGCCCTTTTCATCAGTGGTAACAGATCAATATCCATATCGACCCTCACATTACAACTCCATGTTATCTTTAAACCCCTCTTTAAAATCTCTTCACATATTCCCTGCACATGTACCCTTGAGGTAGTGAATGTATCTGTCTCGAACATTATCTCCCTGATGTAAGGAAAGAGTTTCAGATCATACTCCATCTCATCCACAACAAGTTCAGGCATTCTCAACCTCACCTTTCTTCCATACATAACAGATGTATCCCTGCAAAATGTGCACCTGTTAGGACAGCCCCTTCCTGATATGAGAGTAAGAAATGGAAATCTCTTCCCACCATCCTTATACCACTCAGGCTTTATGTGATGCCATGCAGGAAAAGGAAGGGTATTGACATCGACTGGCTCTCTGTCATCCGTCCTGATAACCCTTCCATCCTTTAAATAGGCGATGGATTTTATATCACTCAAGTCTCTTCCTTCTGCTATATCAAGCAAAGTATAATCATACTCACCTATAGCAATGGCATCTATGAATGGAGCGATTCTCAGGGTACTATCATACTCAACACTCACATGTGGACCTATCAGGACAACCATGGAGTTATAATCCTTTGCGAGTCTTGCATATTCAATATCATTGTAGATTGTGGGAGTCGTTGTATGGATAATACTAAGATCAGGCTTGAACTCTTCGATTGCTCTCTTTATATTCTCTTTTTCAAGATTCAGCACCGCACCATCAATAAACCTTACATCAAATCCTTTTCTTTCCAACAGCCCTGCTGAAATGAGCATCCAGTCAGGATGCCTCTGCACCCTGCCGCGAGACCTTGCAGCCCATCTTGCTGACCTGCAAAAGTCCTTACCGTAGGGTGGGTTAAGCATAAAAACCCTCATATACCTATTTTAATACCTAAGAATCCTTTCTCTCAATCATGTTCTTCAGGATACCTATCTCCTGAGATAACCTCTCCACCCTCCCAGAAAGTTTAGAAATCGTAACAGAGAATGAAATATTTATGACTATGAGAAATATTACACCTAAAAGAAAGAGCAATGATGGTGGATAATGGATTCCAATAAGTCCTGCCATGAATTCAAGTAAACCCCTCGAAACAGACATTATACAGATAAGGATGGATGAAAAGAGCCACACTATCGCATATCGTTCAAGAAGTCTTCCTGTCTTTATAAGATAGACAACAGAGACCAATATCAAAAGACCGATAACCAATGATATTAACTCTGTTATATCCATATTACCTCCCTTTTAGGAATATTCATCATTGCACCAATTAAAAGACCAAGACTAACCTTCACCATATAATAGATTGCCTTAAATGGTGTTATTGATGACCTTCCTGAAACTCTCTCTCGCATCTTCACAGAAACCTCGACTATCCTCAATCCCTTTCTTATCGCAAAGAGGAGTGACTCCACCTCAGGATAGTCAACAGGATAATGGTCCTTAAAAACCTCTATTGCATTTCTTCCATAACATCTGAAGCCAGATGTCACATCACTCACCTTCTTTCCTGTAAGAATCCTCAAGAGAAATGAAAACCACTTTATACCAAGGAGTCTAAGGAATGGAAATCTGTAGTCACCCTCATGAAGTCTTGAACCGATTACAATATCTGCTCTTCCCTCAACGACAGGCTTTATTATTCTCTCTATCTGATCCCTTCTGTGCTGACCATCTCCATCAAACTGTACTGCAATATCGTAACCATGCATAATCGCATACCTGAAGCCTGTCTGCATGACACCACCTATTCCTGTATTGAATGGAAGTGATATGGTATTGAAGCCTTCCTTCCTACTAACCTCGAGTGTCCTGTCAGTCGAGCCATCATCTATAAGAATCGCATTATCTTTCAGTTCTCCAATGTCCTGTGAAACAAATGGAATATTCTCTTCTTCATTAAAAGCAGGAATGATTACGAGAAGATTCATATAACATCTCTCAAGATTCTGCCTCTGTCCTTCTTAACCTCTCTTTTAGGAAATCAAATGTATGGTAGTAAAAGAGTATGAAGAGGACAAAGAAACCTATTGATGGCAGATACACCCTGTGTTCGAATATCACATCTATTATGGGTATGAAACTCGATGATACAGAAAGTGTCCCGTACCACCAAAGTATCAAGAATGTGACGAGTCTGTTTTTCTTGTACATAAGTATTCCGAATGAGATGATAATAATATGCCCTGTCAAGGAAAGTATTGATGGAAACTCAAAAATACTTTTCGAGACAGGATAATCGTAATCGAGATTCTGGTTTATCGGAAGAAAGAGTAATTTTACATATGTCCATATGACATTCACCTGAGTGCTCAGGTATTCATATGGAGTAAGGAGTCTCACACCAAAACCAGCAGCCTCTTCAGTGCCTTTATATATATAGGTGAGCCAGAGCCTGTATGCAACAGTTAAAGAAAGTATACAATATACCCACCATCTCTTCAATGCATCTTTGAATGATGTCATCAATAATGCATCATAAAAAAAAAGGATTACAGGAAATGTTATGTAATCCTCACGGGATGCCATGCCTGCGAAACTCACAAGAAATAAAAAAATATAATACATAACCTTTCGTGTCTTATATGCCTGAAAATAAAGAATAATACCAGCAAGGTAAAAAAAGGTAGCGAGTGGCATCGATCTACTGACTATATATGTTACTGCCTCTGTCTGAATTGGATGCACAACAAATAGTAATGCACTGAAAAGTCCTACCTCCTTCGATATGGATGAATATCTTTCCCTCAATAAAGGAAGATTCAATGTCATGACCACAAAGATATAGACAAGTATCCCATTGAGGCAATGCAGAAGATTATTAAATATATGGTAACCTACAACATTGAGTCCATGTACAGCATAATTTATCGCAAGGGTCAAGAGGAGAAATGGCCTGGGTGCAACAGGACCCTCAATCCTATAAAAGAATGAAGGTATATTGGAGATGTGTTTTATTCTTGGATTATCCTCTATTGCGTGGTGATCATCAAAGTGAAAAGGGACATAATATGTATTGGCATATGCGATGAGAACCGCAATTACAATGAGTAGCATTGCAAAGAGATCGAATCTTTTATTAATAAATTCTTTCATTAGTTTTTATTATAACAAAAGATAAAAAATTTTTCCATTCTAACCTATTGATTTTACGAAGTTTTTTAAAAAGACACGCAAGATGATCTATCATAACATCCTCGTATGCAAACCTGATATATAACCTATACCGAAAAAGAGTGCAATCACGCTGACAAGAGAGATTACCGCCAGATATGCTGCACGCTTTCCACGCCATCCATAGGTGAGCCTCAGATGAAGATTTAATCCATATAAAAGCCACGAGATGAGTGACCATGTCTCAACAGGGTCCCATCCCCAGTATCTTCCCCAGAGTCCGTGTGCCCATATCGCACCTGAACCAATCATGATAGTCTCTGAAAAAAAGCCAAAGAGTATAAGTCTCAAAGATAATTCATCAAGAAACTTCTCTTCTGGAATATTGAAAGAAAATCTCTTTATGAGAAACTCTCTCGTTATGGTAACAAGTCCTGTAGATGCTGCAACAAAGTAACTTCCAAAGGTGAGCCATGCAAAAAATACATGGACGTAAAGCCAGTTTGACCTGTATGGAGGCTCAAGAGGAATATACTCAGTACCTGTCTGGATTCCATTTCCGAGTATCAATATAACGAGTGCTGTAATAACAAGGTGTAACCTTCTCATTACTGGATACCTCCATTGAGCAAAGATGAATATGCCAGAAAGAAACCAGGAACCAATGAGTGAGTGCTCATAGCCTCCCATCACTGGCATATGGCCTGTATTTATCCATCTCAATATAAAGGTAATTAAATGAAAAAGAGTAGAAATCCTGAACAGGGTTATATCAAAATTATATCTTTTCCTGAATACAAAAATATAAAGACCTGATGCAAATGATACCACATAAAATGCCATTGATAACCATAAAAATAGACCTTCAAGTCTAAACATCCACATTCTCCTCTGTAACTGAAAAGATTTTTCAAAAAACCTGCTTTATCATACTAAATCCTCTATTTAAAAATAAAGATAAGAAATCTCTGTGCCAACCTCAAAAGTTTTCCACTCTTCCTGATATTTTCACTTCAATATTTTAAGTTGCTCCATCAATCTCTCCTTATCTTCAGGTCTCGTTACAATATCGATAAGATATTCGAGTCTCTGGATGGCTTCAGACTTTCTTTTCTTATCAAGAAGAACTGATATCAATCCCTCATTAGCAGGAATATGCGATGGCATATACTCGAGCGCCTTCCTGTAATACCTCTCTGCAAGGTCAAAAGCTCCCAGTTTGTAATAACATGAACCTATATTATTGTAAAGGTCGGATCTTGAGAATGCTTTGCTCACACCTTCTTTTTTCTCAGGAAAATCTGGAAGTATATTTTCATAGAGATACTCCACCTCTTTGAGATAACTCAACGCCTCACCATATCTTTCGAGTCTGAATAATGCTTCAGATATATAGTACTTCGCTTTGTGGTAATCAGGTGCTAATTCAAGGGTTTTTTTGAAATTCAGATATCCCTCAAACCATTCCTCTGCATTAAGAGATGCAAGCCCAAGATTAAAATATGGTCTTACCTTCATGGAATATGGACCATTTTTTTTAATTACATCACTCCACAAAGAGACCTCTGTTTCCCATACAAGATTTCTATTGATACTAAAGAAGAGAAATATTAAAGTTATCAAGATTAAAGGCAGATGCAGGAATCTCACAAACCCTCCACCTCTTCTTTTATATTCAACATCTCCCTCTCGAGGAATGCAGGGTAATACCTGCTCCACCCTCTCATCTCAAATTCTCCATTCTCCTTTATAAGGCATGTGATGAATCTCTCATTACTGAGAAACCTCACACCAAGTCCTATCATCGAGAGTATAAATCCTATTATGAATACTGGTGTACCTGTATCCCTGCTTACAACCATTGTAACCCAATGGGTATATTCAGGTATCATTATTACATAACCAGAAATCTCGAATCCTTCACCCTTTTTGAGGAAAACCTCCTTGAGTTTTGTCTCTTCCCTGTATATGATTATATGGAATACAGGATTATTCTCCTTATATGTCTTTGTCATGTATCTTCCATTATCCTCATAAAAATCAGGATAGAATCTTACCATTATCTTTAAATCTCCAAACAGGAAATAATCATCCATAAAAAGACTTCTAAGATTAATATATGAGTCAAGGAGAATCTTCTTATTCTTTTCTATCACAAACCTTGGCGCAACTCCATACCGTGATGGTGAAAACTGTAGTCCCATATAATTAACAGGCTTATTCACCTCGAATCTATAGTTATTTCTATCGAGGAGAATCTCACCATACACCTGTAGAGGTCTCATTCCACTGAATTCAGCCTTAAGTGACTTTATCAATATACCAATATCAGGAACCTTGAAACTACCCTCTTTTAATAAGTATATATTACTGTCAGTTAACGAGATTTCAATTCCCTGCGTCAATATAATCTCGGCATTGAATCTCGTAATTGCACTTATTATTGCGGTAATAAAAAGAATGAGCAAACTTACGTGAAATACAATCGACCCCCAGAATCCATATCCACCCTTGTGCACCCTTATGAGATAGATGCCCCTCTTGGACTGTTCATGCTTTATACTCCACCCCCTCTCCTTGAAGTATGAGATAAAACTTCTGAAGACCTTTGCAGGCTTCTGAAAAACACCTTTTAATGAATAATGGAATGCCATTCGTTTAGAAAAGTCACGCCTTCTTGAGTGTCTTAATCGTTTGAGTGTGCATAAAGATGTGGATATAAAGAGAAAAAGATTAACTCCAATAAAAAGAGGATGCGATACTATCTCAGGTGTGCTGAATTTCGATGCAAGATAATAAACCAATGGTC
>FWPU01004146.1_pt1 | contig 34407 bp, 32 predicted proteins | sample 2228361 | NCBI WGS metagenome assembly FWPU01 (sample SAMEA103939777, study PRJEB20133) | metagenome
CGCCAGGCGCAGCGGCAACTGCCAGCGGCAGGCCATCTCCGCACCCACCGCAGCGTGGTCCATCCCCAGGGTGGTGGCTTCAATCTCCACCAGGCTCCTCCCCTCGCGGCTCATCTGCTCCATCAGGGCGCGGTAATCGGCGCGGATGTACTGATTCAGGATGAGCTTGCCAATATCGTGGAGCAGCCCGGCGATATAGAGTTCTTCCAGGTCCTGAGGCCCCAGCGGGCTGCGCCCATTGATGCGTATCTGCTGGCCGAGCCAGCGGGAGGCCCAGGCCACCGCCACAGAGTGCCGCCACAGTTCGCCCGGCCTCAACTGGTAGCCCGCCAGGCGACGCGCGAGCGTCCCAGAGAAGACTGCGCTGTACAACGTGCTGCGCAGTTGCTTGAAGCCCACGCGCATGATGGCCGCAGAGATCGTTGTGCACGGCTGCGATGAGGCAAAGTAGGCCGAGTTCGCCAGGTGCAGCAAATTCGCCGTCAGCGCCTGATCGGTGGTGATCAGCCGTTCCAGCTCCCTCACGTCCACGTCCGGCGCATCCAGCAGCTTAAGCACCTGCATGGCCGAGGTGGGCATGGGCTTGAGGGCCTTGATGTCGGCCAGAATGCGCCTGACAGTGTCGCGCTGTGGCATGTTCGCCCGCCCACTCAATTATGGCGCCAGATTGGGTAACTCAGACAACAAGCGGGCAGTGTAACTGAGCAACTGCTGCCCCATCCAGCCCCCCAGCAGCGCGACCACCAGGGCCACAGCCAGAATCTTGGGCACAAAGGTGAGGGTGATCTCGCTGATCTGGGTGGCCGCCTGGAACATGCTCACCAGTAACCCCACCAGCAGGCTGACGAGGAGAATCGGCGCAGCCAGGATCAAAATCAGCGTAAAGGTCTGTTGTGCCAGGGTGAAAATGTAAGCTTCAGTCATCGTTCCCTCCGCGCTAATGGAAACTCGTTACCAGAGACCTCACCACCAGATACCAGCCATCCACCATCACGAACAACAACAACTTAAAGGGCAGGGAGACAAGGGACGGCGGCAGCATCATCATGCCCATAGAAAGCAAGGCGCTGGAGACCACGATGTCAATGATCAGGAAGGGCGCGAACAGGATAAAGCCCATCTGGAAGGCGGTCTTGAGCTCGCTGATGACGAACGCCGGGATAATCGCCGAGACAGGCACATCGTCGGGTGTCGCCGGGGGGGGCTGGTGGGAAATCGCCAGGAACAGCGACAAATCTTTCTCCCGCGTCTGGCGCAGCATGAAGGCGCGCAAAGGCTGGATGGCGCGATCCGCCGCTGTCTGCTGGTCAATCTGCCCCTGCAGGTAAGGCTGGAGCGCCTCCTGATTGATCGTCCCCCACACCGGCGCCATAACAAACAACGTCAGCACCAGCGCCAGGCCGACCACCACCTGGTTCGGGGGGATCTGAGGTGTGCCGATGGCGCTGCGAATGATGGAGAGGACGATCACGATGCGTGTGAAGCCGGTCATCAGGATGAGCACCGCCGGCGCCAGGCTGAGGACGGTGATAAGCAGGAGGAGCTGGATGCTGCCCACCACCTGCTGCGGCCCCTGCGGCTGGTTGATCGTCACGCTCACGCCCGGCACGGAGAGCTGTGCATCCGGTGCGCAGCCGGCCAGAAGTAGGCCCAGGACGGCCATCAGGCCAAGTTTACGCACCATGTTGCCCTCTCCGATTGATGGCCTGGCGCAGTTGCTGCGCGAACGCCGAGGCGAGATGAGAGACGCCGCCCTGGCCCTCCCTCAGCCAGGGGGAGCTGGGCGCTGACCGCTGAAAGCCTGCCCTTGAGCACAGCGAAGGGCTGACCGCTAATTCCGTCCCCTGTCCTCCATCGTCCACAGGAGCGGTCAGTTCGGTCAAGAGCACAACCCCATGCTCGCTTACTCCTACAAGGAACGTGCGTTCGTCGGCGCGTACCAGGTGGAGCGCCTGTCGCGGAGCCAGAGGCAGGGTCTCCAGCAGGGCCAGGCGCCGGCTATCCCTGGCGCCGCGCACGAACCCGGTGCGGGCATAGCGCCGCAACGCCCACAGTGCGCCATAGAGGATGAGCAGCACCAGGCCAAATTTGAGCGCGGCGGCGAGATAATCCATCGCCGAGGGCCCCCCGGCGGCGAGCGTGCCAGCCTCTCCCTCCCAACCGGGCTGAAGCCCGGTACTGGGTAGCCCGGTACTGGGTGCCTGGTACTGGGTGGGGGAGGGTTGGGGTGGGGGGCTGAGCGGCTCAGGGCTGGCCTGCGCACCTGCCCACACCGCCCCCAGGAACAGGATGAGCACAGCCGCCATGACCACAGCCAGATGGCGGGGCACGGCACGCCTCGCCCTGATACGGACCCACCTCAGGCCCATATCCCTCACCTCTCAGGCCAGTGGGGCTGGCCTGGCTGGAGAAATGATCTCGGTGATGCGCACACCGAAGCGGTCTTCAATCACCACCACCTCGCCATGCGCGATCAGGCGGTCGTTGACCAGGACATCCACCGGCTGTCCGGCGGCCCGGTCCAGTTCAACCACTGAGCCGGTCTGCAGGGCGAGCACGTCGCGCACTGCCAGTTGCGCCCGGCCCAATTCCACCGTGACGCGCAGAGGCACATCCAGCAGCAGGTCCAGGCTGGCCGCGTCCTGCGCCGCCGGGGCGCCGGGGCCAAGCGGCGAAAACCGGGCCACCTGGATGCTGGCAATATCGCTGGCAGGTGCTTCGCTTTCGCTGCTGGTCACTGCGCTCAGGTCAGATAAGGGACGATCATCGTTAAGCATAGCTTATGTCTCACCCCCTCGTGAGATGACATGGGTGATACGCACGGCGAGCTTACGGCCCAACAGGCCGGGTTGGGCGGTGTAACGCACACTACCCCCGATATATACCGGCAGGTGATGGCCCACCGGGGCCTGCAGCCGGATCACGTCGCCTGGGCTCAGGTTGACCAGATCGGCCATGCTCACCTCGGCGCTGCCCAGGATCACGCACAGCGGCACAGGCACATCCAGGACGTGCCCAACCAACTTCTGGCGGTCGGACTCATCCTGGCGTTGCTTCTCTTGCCCGCTCAGCCAGGTATATGGATTGAGCGCGTCAGCCACCGGTTTGAGCATGGAGAAGGGGATGTACAGGCTGATGGTCCCGCCCATGCCCTGGATAGCCAGCTCAAAGGTGACCAGAACCACCCGTGCGCTGCCCATGAGGATGCGCATGCGATTATGGTGGAGCGTGCTGTCCTCCAGGCGTGGGATGAGCGCGACGACCTTGCCCCAGGAGACCTTCATCTCGGCCAGGATGTGCTCCACCACGCCACGCAGCAGGACCTGGCCGATCTCGGTCAGTTTGCGCTCACCGCGCTCATTTTCCTCTCTCTGAGGCGATCGGCTCCCGTTTCGTCCACCGCCGCCAAGAAGGCGTTCCAGGATGATCCAACTGATCTCATCGCTGATGACCAGGGCGGCATGGCCGGGCAGGGGCTCAAGGGTCAAAACATTGAAGAGCGTCCGCGGCGGTAGCTCATTGATGAGGTCGTCAAAGCGGCCCTGGTCCACCAGCGCCAGGCGCAGGCGCAGATCGGTGCGCAGGTAGGCGGGCAACGTCGTCCCCAGGCGCTCCGCCAGGTCTTCGTGGATGAGTTCCACGGCACGCAACTGCTCTTTAGAAAGCAGGTCTGGCGACCAGAAGTTATACGGGCGGATGGTGCGCTGGCGCCCCGCCTGATCCTCGCCCCCGGTCATGCCGGGGCCCGCACCTGCTGGGGGCTGCCCCGGCCCCTGGGCGCCGGGCAGGTTCTGGGCGTTGAGTTCACCAGCGAGAAGGGCATCAATTTCGGCCTGGGTGAGCATCATACTACCAATCAGGGGTCGTCACTGGGGGCACAGCACACCGTGCCCTACTGAACCACAAACTCCGTGAAGTACACGTTGACGATCTTGTAACCGTGCAGGCGCTCGGCCAACTGCTGGATGATCTCCTGCTTGAGAGCCTCCTTGCCTTCAATGGAATAAACCTCCTCAAAGGTCTTGGCTGAGAGCAACGTGGTCAGGGTATCGTCAATCAGCGGCTTCTTTGAGGCCATCTCCTGGCTGAAGGCGTTCTGCGCCGCTGTGCGCTCTTCCCCTTCCACTGTGTAATAAGCGGCATCATGCGGTGCAAATTCCAGGACGATGGTGACTTTGAGGTAGCGCCGCCCGCCGGGGTCGGCCAGGTTGACGATCTTGGTACCGGCGTCGTACATGATGCCTTCGCCGGGCACAGGCAGCGCCGGCACCTCAGGCGCCGGCGTGAGTGCGGGCGGCGTTGGCGTGCTCGTATCCACCTGGATCAGGATCGGCCCACCGCTCTGGCCATAGCGGATCAGATAGGCCGCTGAGGCCACCCCGAAAGCAGCCAGCAGGCCAGCGAGGACGGCCACGACGAGCAACGCGATGCGAGCAATGCGCTTTAACACCGGCAGCATAGACGCCCTCTAATGGCCCTGGGTCTCCCCAGCCGGGGCTGGCGTGGGAGCAAACAGGCTTTCGCTCAGGTCGGGCAGGAAGTTGGGCTGCAAGCTCTCCTCCTCAACAGGATAGATCACCACGATCTCAGCGCGGCGGTTGCGGGCGCGGTGCTCGCGGGTGTCGTTGGGATACAGCGGGTGATATTGGGCCTGGCCTGCAGCCATCAGCCGTTCCGGGGCAATCCCCCCTTCTTCACTGAGATAGCGCACGATGACCACCGCCCGCGCCACAGACAGCTCCCAGTTTGTCGGGTAGAAGGGGTTATCCGTGGGCACGTCGTCTGTATGCGCCACAACGCGGATGGCGTTGGGCAAGGGGCGCAAGACAGTGGCGATACGGTCTAATGTCTCTTGCGCCTGGGGCTGGAGCACGGTGCTGCCAGGGGCGAAGAGCAGCGATTCGCTCAGGCTGATCAGGATGCCCTCAATGTTGGTGGTGACACTGACATCGGCGCCCAGGCCGGCGGCAGACACCTGGCTGGCCAGCTCGGTGCTGACGTCCAGATAGTCCCGCTGGCGCGGGGGCAGGTCGTCAAAGGCAATCGGGGCAGGTTCAGATTCGCCTTCACCTCCCCCGCGACCGATGCCCACAGAGAAGACGCTGCCATCGCCCACGCCGAAGGCCCGGTGCAGCGACTCGGCCACCTTCTGGTACTTCTTCACGTCAATCTGGGCCATAGAATACAGAACGATAAAGAAGACCATCAGCAGGGTAATCATGTCTGCATAGGTCAGCAGCCAGCGTTCCTCGCTGGCGCCGCTGTGTCCACCCCCACTCATGGTTTGGCCTCCTTCGCGCCGCCCTCGGCCCTGGCGCGTTCCTTCGGCGCCAGGAAGGCGCTAAGCTTTTCACGCACGATGCGCGGGTTCTCCCCCGACTGCAAGGCCAGGATGCCTTCAATCATCAGTTGGCGGGTCTCCACCTCCTCGCGGCTCTTGGCGCGCAGCTTGCCAGCGATAGGCAGCCAGAGCAGGTTCGCGCTGAGAATGCCGTAGAAGGTCGCCAGGAAGGCCACCGCGATGGATTCGCCCAGGTGCTCCGGCTCGGAGAGGCGGCTGAGAACGTTAACCAGGCCCATGACCGTGCCGATGATGCCCATCGTGGGGGCATACCCGCCCATCGCCTGGAGCACCGCCGCGCCCTGCTCGTGGCGCTGGGCCATCAGCTCCGTTTCCGTCTCCAGGATGCTGCGCACCTGGGCCGGGTCCACCCCATCCACCACCAGCATCAACCCCCGGCGCAAGAACTCATCCTGCACATTCCTGGTGTCCTCCTCCAGCGAGAGCAGGCCCTCACGGCGGGCCTTATCCGCCAGGCTGACCAAAAGCTCAATCGTGGCCGTGTTCTCCGACTTGTAGGCCTTGAAGCTGTTGGCGATAAGCTTGGGGACAGCGATGACCCGCTTCATGGGGAAGCTGATCAGCGCCGCCCCAATGGTGCCGCCGAACACGATCAAGGCCGCCGAGGGCCCCACCAGCTCTGCCGGAGTGCCACCCTCCATGAAGACCGCCGCCATGAGGGCGCCGAAACCGGCGAGCAGGCCGATCAGCGTGGAGAGTTCCACCGCTCAGCCCTCCTGAGACGCCAGTTTGCTTTGCCCCGAGGCAGTGGGGTCGCCATGTCCCTTCTCGGCGTAGGTGAAGCGGCGGGGAAGCGCGTTGATCTGGCGCCAGTAAGCGATGACGGCGGCCACGACGCGCTCCGGCGGATCGGCCACCACGATCTTCTTGCCGTCCACCAGTGAGATCACGGTATCCGGCGTCGCTTCCACAAATTCAATCAGGTCGGCGTTGACCCAAAGTTCGCTGCCGTTGAGTCGGGTGAGCTTGATCATCGCCTGGATGATAGCATGAGGGGGGAGGGCTGTCAGTAAAGGAGGCGTGAAGGGGGCGTAAAGCGGGCGTTAATATTGTGGAGGGTCGGGGTGGGGCCTCCCCTCCAGCCGTGCCTCCATCATCCAGCCACCGGCAAGCTCACCACCACCGTCGTACCCTGCTCCACCTGGCTGTCAATGCGCAGGTCGCCGCCGTGCTGCTTGATAATGCGGTAACAGGTGGACAGGCCCAGGCCCGTCCCCTGGCCGGGGGCTTTGGTGGTGAAGAAAGGCTCCAGCACACGCTTCAGCTGCGCCGGGGGGATACCCGGCCCGTTGTCGCTGATGGTCACAGTGATATGGCTATCCTCCCACCCCGTTTGAACCCGCACCCTGGGGTCGGCGCGACCGATGAGCGCATCGCGGGCGTTGAGCAACAGGTTGAGCCACACACCTTGCAGGTGGTCCTGGCTGGCGTACACCTGGGGCAGGCCGGGGGTGAGCTGGACATTCAGGACAATGTTATGTTGCCGGAATTGGTGCTGCACCAGCTCCAGCGTGGTAGAGAGGGAGGCATTGATGTCTATAGGCTGAAATTCCAGCCGCTCCTGACGGGCGAAATCCAGCAGACCGCGAATGACCTTATGGGCGCGTTCGCTGGCGCGTACGATCAGGTCCACGGATTCGTAGCGCGGGTCATCGCTGGGGATCTCGCGCCGCAGCAATTGAGCGTTGGCGATGATCGCAGTGAGGGGGTTGTTGATCTCATGGGCGACGCCAGCGGCAAGCTGACCAATCGCCGCCAGCTTTTCCGATTGGGCCAGAGAGGCTTCCAGGCGGCGCGTCTCGGTCACATCGCGCTCCAGCACAATCGCCTGGATGGGCCTCTGGATGGCATCGGTGATAGGATAGACGCTCATCTCCCATTCGGTCTGTTCGCCATCCGGGCCGTATTGTCGGTTAATACGTTGCCGTGGGTGAGGTTTGCCCCCCGCCGGCTGACGGAACACCTCGCCCACCAGACACCCCGGACAGGGGCTTTCCCGTCCATGCAGCACCTGGTAACAGGGGCGGCCAATCAGCGCTTCCGGCTGGGCCTGCACCCGCGCCGCCCGGGCCTGATTGACCGCCACCAGATTCAGCGTGGCGTCCACGATATACAGGCCATCGGTGATGCCGTCAAACAGCGCCTGCAGGGTGTTGTGGCTCTGCAGCAATTGCCAGCGGTGCGTTTCCAGATCAGCGTAAGCTACGGTCAGGTTATGGAACAGGCGTGAGTTTTCAATGGCAACGGCTACAGAGGCGGCGATGGATTCAAGGAGATAGAGGTCCCGCATGCTAAACGGGCCATCGCGTTTATTCAGCACGGCGATGGCGCCCAGGGCGCGGCCCTTGACCAGGAGAGGGACACAGGCTAGCGATCGGGCAGGATTGTCATCCTCGCCCAGGGTATCACTCGCCGGGTGAAAACGGGGGTCGCTGCTCACATCGTTCACCACCACAGGGGTCTGCTCCTGGACACTGAAGCCGATCAGCCCCTGATCGGCGTGAAAGTCGCGCTCCATGATCCAATCCTGGCTATTGGTGAACGCCTGTTTGAACACAAGTGACCCGCGGTCCTCATCCAGGAGCAGCAGGATGCCCGCTTCCACGTTCAACGTGTCGCGGATGCCCCGCATGGTTGCGGTGAGGATCTCGTCAAGCTCAAGCGAGGAGGTGACGGCGGCAGAGACCGCGTTGAGCGCAGCCAGGTCGCGGTTACGTTGCTCCAATTCGCGCTCCATGCTGCGCACGCGAAGCTGGGCGCGGATGCGGGCCAGCCAGATCGGGGGCTCAAACGGCTTAGTGATGTAATCATCCGCGCCCGCATCCAGGCCGGCGATCACCTGATCGGCGCTGGCCAGGGCCGTGACCAGGATGATGGGGATGTAGCGCAGAGCCGGGTCCTGGCGCAGGCGACGGCAAATCTCCACGCCGTCTACGTCCGGCAGCATGACGTCCAGCAGGATCAGGTCAACCCCGTCTCCTGCCTCTCTCCACCTCTCCCCCTGCCCCTCCCAGGCCACATCGTTTACACTGTGGCCAGAGGGGGGGAAGGATTGGCGCAGCAGGTCTAAAGCGGCGCTGCCAGAGGTGGCTGTCAACGTCCGATAGCCAGCATAGCCCAACAACCGGCTGGCCATGACGACAAAATCGTTGTCGTCGTCAACGATCAGGATACATGGCGGGCGTGCACTCATAGGCTTGTGGCCGGCCCCCCCGTTTGCCTGGCTCACTGACGACGGACAGCCTGCCCTGAGCCGAAGCCCTGACCCTGACCCTGAGCGTAGCGAAGGGGAAGGGGAAGGGGCAGCGAAGGGGACAGACGACGGTCTGGGGCCGGTCGTCCATCGTCCATAGCGGCTGGCCTACGGACTGCCGGGCACTGCTATCATATACCCGTGTCCCTGGATGGTGCGAAGATAAATTGGCTGCGCCGGGTCAGGCTCAAGCTTCTCGCGCAGGTTCTTGATATGCACGCGCACCAGGTCCGGGCTGCCTGCGTCGTAAGGATAGTCCCAGACCTCCTGAAGCAGTTGCTGGGCCGAGAGCGCCTGGCCGGCATGGCTCATCAGATGGTAGAGCAGGTCAAACTGGACAGGGGTGAGGGCGACCCTGCGCCCATTGATGCAGACCTCAAAGGTATTGCAGTCCAGCACCAGGTCGCCCACACGGAGTTGACGGGTCTGCGGCTGGCGCGGTGGGTGGGGGGCTGCGCGCCGCAGGATGGCCTTGACCCGCATGACAAGCTCCTCCACGTTGAAGGGCTTGGGCAGGTAATCGTCGGCGCCGGCGCGGAAGCCCTCAATCCGGTCCTCTTCCTTGGCGCGTGCGGTCAAAAACAGGATGGGGAGCTGGTTGAGCAGCGGGTCGGCCCGCACCTGACGGCAGACCTCGTAGCCATCCATGCCGGGCATAAGCACGTCCAGGATCATCAGGTCGGGGGGCTGGCGGCGGGCCAGTTGCAGGGCCTCTACACCGCTGTGCGCTACAGTCACGTGGAAGTCGGGGTGGCGCAGGCTGCGCTCAATCGTGCGCGCCACGATCTCATCATCGTCCACAACCAGGATGTCGCTCATGGGCGCCCTTCGCTTTCTATGAATACAACAAAAATATATAAGGCACCGCCCCAACTCATAAAATTCATGGGAACTCTGTAGGGGCGCAATAAATTGCGCCCCTACGCTGGCGATCACTCCCCATAGGCGGTGCACTGCCACCGATGCAATTGCCCTGTCCCCGCTTCGGCCAGAGGGCGGACAACATCGTAGGCACGATAAGCAAAAGATAGCATCATTGATTAACATTAGCCGTAATCGGGCGGCGGGTCAATAAAGCAAAGGTACTAATGGGCATTACACGGCATGTCGTGCCCCCCACGCTCCAGCGTGAACGCTGGAGGAGCAGGCCCTATTTATCATCGTGGTGCGGATTCAGGATTCAGAGGCAGAGCGCCCCCTCCCTGCCCCTCTCCCATCCAGGGGGAGGGAGAAGTAGCTGCCGATTAGAAATCGGCGGCTACTTCTGAGAAACCCGCGTAGCGGGTTTGATACGAGCCTGTCAGGGTGCATTCCACATTGGGGGCAGCCGCCTTCAGACTGTCATTCTGAGCCCATGCTCTGAGCAATGTCATCCTGAGCGTAGCGAAGGAGCAGCGAAGGGGAAGGGGAAGCGAAGAATCTCTAGTTCGCACCTCAGAGACCCTTCGCTGCGCTCAGGGTGACAAACTCGCCCCAGATATGGAATGCACCTGTCAGCGGGCCATGTCCCCTAAATGCTTAATTGGTAGTATAATGTAAAAATGCCCCCACGTCTGGGGCACTTGAAGCTCTAGTTTTAAGCCATGCTAGTGATGCAATGAGGCATATTGGCCTGAACGCGCACCTCCTCGCCGGGCGGGCAGGCTACCGCAGCGCAGGCATTCACCATTACCTCGCCCATCTCCTTCGCCATCTGCCGGCAGCCGACCCTAACCTGCGCTACACCCTCTTCCTCGGCCCAGACACAAGGCTGGGAGGCCCCCTCCCCGCACTCCCCTCCGCTGAACAGGGGGAGGTATGGCCACCGGACCCGGATGGGCGCTGGCAGGTGATCCGATCGCGCTGGCCGACGCAATATCCCCCCGTGCGCATCCTCTGGGAGCAGACTGCCCTGCCCCTCGCCGCCAGGGGGCTGGACCTGTTGCACGGCCTGGCATTTGTCGCCCCGCTCCTGGCGCCCTGCCCCACTGTGGTGACGGTGTACGACCTGAGTTTTCTGCGCACGCCGGAACGTTTCCGACGCGGAAATCGTTGGTATTTACACATGTTTACACGCTGGTCCTGCCACCGTGCCCGGCGTATCATCGCCATCTCGCAGAACACCCGGCGCGACCTGGTGACGCTGTTGGGCCTCCCGGCTGAGCGCATTGACGTGGTCACCCCCGGCGTCGCCCCCCAGTTTCGCCCGCTGCCTCCCGACCAGGTAGCCGCCTTCCGCCGGGCCAGGGGGCTGCCGGAACGCTTCGTGCTCTATGTGGGCACGCTGCAGCCCCGCAAGAACCTGATCACCCTGTTAGAAGCCTTCGCCCGCCTGACGCCGGGGGTAAAATTGGTGCTCGCCGGCGGCAAAGGCTGGATGTTCGCGGAGGTGTTTGCGCGGGTGCAGGCCCTGGGGCTGGAGAACGATGTCCTCTTCCCAGGGTACGTACCTGACGAAGAACTGCCTTTGTGGTACAATGCAGCCACAGTGTTCGTGTACCCATCACTATACGAGGGCTTCGGCATGCCGCCGCTAGAGGCGCTCGCCTGCGGCACGCCCGCCGTTGTCTCCAACGTCTCGGCGCTGCCAGAGGCGGTGGGCGATGCCGGGGTGCTGGTCAGGCCCGATGATGTGGATGAGTGGGCCCAGGCGCTCCGGCGTTTGCTGGATGATGCCGCGCTGCGGGCCGAGCTGGGAGCACGGGGGCGGGCGCACGCCGCGCGCTTCTCCTGGGAACGCGCCGCTGCTGAGACAGCCGCTGTCTATCGCCGAATCCTGGAAGGGAAGGGATAGGGATGCGTGAACACCGCGAACGCCTGGCCAGGCTCAGCCTGGTGCTGGGCGATGCCCTGCTGATCAACGTGGCCTTCGCGCTGGCTTACTGGCTGCGCTACCGGCAGCAGTTGTTGGCGACGGTGGACCCGGCCAACGACGCGCCCTACGTGGTTTACCTGCCCTTCAGTCTGGGCACAACCCTCCTGCTCCTGCTCATTTTCAAGATTGACGGGGTGTATGATCGCCGCCGGGGGCGCCCCTGGCTGGATGAGGTCTATCGCATCGTCAATGGCACGACCACCGCCGTTGTGCTGCTCCTGGCGCTGGTCTTCATCTTGATCTACTTCCGCCCGCTGTCCTATTCGCGCATCATGTTCCTGGAGGCGGCGGCGCTCATCGTCCTGCTGCTTAGCGCCTACCGTCTGGCCTTCAACTGGGTGGAGCGGATGCTGCTGCGGCGTGGCCTGGGCGTAGAACGGATACTCGTCGTGGGAAATGGGGAGATGGGCCGCGCCGTGATGGCAAGCGTGGTGGCCCGGCCCGACCTGGGCTATCAGGTCGTCGGCTTCCTGCACAACGGCGGGGATGAGAACGCCTCGGACATCGGTCGCTTCAAGGCGCTGGGCAGGGTGGAGGACCTGAGCCGCGTCCTGGCTTACCACCAGGTGGATCAGGTGATCATCACCCTGCCGTGGACGCAGCCGCGCAAGATCCTGGAACTCGCCCGCCAGGCGGAACGGGCCGGGGCGCGGGTTCGCATCGTCCCCGACCTGTTCCAACTGAGCTTGAGCCGCGTGGACGTGAATGAGTTGGGCGGTATCCCCTTGATCGGCATCAAGGAAGTGACCATCAGCCGCGGAGGTCGCCTGCTCAAGCGCCTGACCGACGTGCTCATCGCGGCGCTGGTCCTTCTATTGGCTCTGCCGCTCATGGCCCTCATCGCGCTGGCCATCAAGCTGGATTCCCCTGGGCCGGTGCTGTTCCGGCAGACACGGGTAGGACAGGGGGGCCGCCCCTTCACGCTGTATAAGTTTCGTTCCATGCGCCAGGGCGCCGAAGAGGAACAGGCCCGGCTGAGGGCGTTTAACGAGGCCTCTGGCCCGCTGTTCAAGATACGCAACGACCCACGCCTGACACCCGTCGGGCGCATCTTGCGCCGCACCAGCCTGGACGAATTGCCCCAGCTTTTCAACGTCCTCAAGGGCGAGATGAGCCTGGTCGGGCCGCGCCCGCCGGTGCCCGGCGAGGTGGAACAGTATCAGCCCTGGCACCGGCAACGGCTGGAGGTGGCCCCCGGCATCACCGGCCTGTGGCAGGTGAGTGGCCGCAGCGACCTGGACTTTGACGAGATGTGCCTGTTGGACCTCTACTATATTGAGTCCTGGTCCTTCTGGATGGACGTGCAGATTATCCTGAGGACGATCCCGGCGCTGATCTCCGGGAGAGGAGCATATTAACTCTGTCATCCTGAGCGAGCCTGTAGGGGCGCAATGCATTGCGCCCAGGTCTCCCCCACCCAGTACCGGGCTTCAGCCCGGTTGGGAGAGTGTGAGCCTCAGCATGACAGCATCGGCGAGCTTTCAGACGCTTTTTGAGGATCACATATGGCCATTATGACATTTGATCTTTCCCCAGAGGAGAGGGGGCAGCTGACCGAGCTGCTGCGAGCGCTGGTGCGCACGCCCAGCCCTTCCACCCAGGAGGGCGCAGTGGCGGAACTGATTGTACGGGCGCTGTGTGACTTCGGCGTGCCGGAGGTGCGCGTGGACCGCATGGGGAACGTCCTGGCGCGGTTGGGGAACGGGCGCGGGCCTGTGCTCCTGTACGATGGTCATATGGACACGGTGGCCGTAAGCGACCGCGCCGCCTGGACGCATGATCCCTTCGCCGCCGAGATCGCCAATGGTGTGCTCTATGGCCTGGGTGCAGCAGATATGAAGGGGGGGCTGGCCGCCTTTATCTTCGCCGCCAGGCTCCTGGCCGCGCGGGATGTGGAGTTAAATGGCTCCCTTGTCCTGGCCTTCGTGGTTCAGGAGGAGCCCTGCGAGGGGCTGGCTGTGCGCGTTCTGCTGGAGGAGGCCGGGATCAGGCCGGATTGGGTCGTCCTGGGTGAGCCTTCCGACCTGCAGATCATGCTGGGGCAGCGCGGGCGGATTGAGTTGCGCGTGACCACGCGGGGGCGCACCAGCCACGCGGCCCGCCCCGATCTGGGCAAGAACGCCATCTACAGCGCCGCCCGCCTGATCTTCGGCCTGGAGCTCCTGGCCGACCGCCTGGGCAACGATTCCGTGCTGGGGCGCGGCACGCTGGCCGTTACCCAGATTGAGAGCAGCGCCCCCAGCCGCAATGCCATCCCTGACCGCTGTAGCTTGTGCATTGACCGGCGGCTGACCGTAGGGGAGACCGAGGCGAAGGCGCTGGCTGAGGTGGACGCCGTCATCGTCCGCGAGGGCGTGGAGGCCACGGTGGAAGTCAACGAATACCAGGCCACCAGCTACACGGGCTATGTCTGCCGGGCCAAATCCTATTTCCCGGCCTGGGTCACTGAGGCCAGCCACCCCCTGGCGCAGGCCCTGGCCCGCAGCGCCCGCGAGGTCCTGGGGACAACGCCGCGCACGGGCTATTGGCCCTTCTCCACCGATGGCGTTTACACCATGGGCAGTGCTGGCATCCCCACGGTGGGCTTTGGCCCGGGCAAGCCCGAACACGCCCATACCGCCCAGGACCAGGTGCGTATTGAAGATGTGGTGAAGGCGGCTCAGGTGTATGCGCGCCTGGCGGTGAATCTGCTGGGCGGTCCGCCCCAAGGTTAACCGATGCCCATTACAGTCGTTGTCGGCACGCAATGGGGGGATGAGGGCAAGGGCCGCATCACCGACCTGCTGGCAGGGGAGGCGGACATCGCGGCTCGCTTTAACGGGGGCGATAACGCCGGCCACACGGTCACCGTCGGGGCGGCCATCTTCCGCCTGCACCTGATCCCCTCTGGCCTGCTCCATCCTGGCGTCGTGGGCGTGATCGGCGCCGGGGTGGTGGTCAACCCCCGCCGGCTGATTGAGGAGATGGACCAGCTCGCTGCCCAGGGCATTGAGGTCAGCCCGGCTCGGCTCAAGATCAGCGCGGCGGCTCACCTGATCCTGCCGACCCATATCGCCCTGGACCGGGCCATGAGCGGGGCGCTGGGCACGACGCAGCGCGGCATCGGCCCGGCCTACGCGGATAAAGCCGCCCGCACCGGCGTTCGCGCCGCTGAGATGGCCGACCCGGAAGCCTTCGCCCGGCGGGTGTACGAGGCCGTCCGGCAGGGTGGGCAGGTGCTCCAACAGGTGTATGGCCAGCCGCCCCCCGACGCCAGCGCCGTGGCCGCCGAGTACGCCGGCTATGCACAGCGCCTGGCGCCTTATGTGACGGACACCTCCCTGGTGGTATACGAGGCGCTGCGGGCGGGGAAGCGCGTCCTGGCCGAGGGGGCTCAGGGCGTCTTGCTGGACCTGGATCACGGGACGTACCCGTTTGTGACCAGCTCAACCACGATTGCGGGTGGCGTCACCTCAGGGCTAGGGATCGGGCCGCAGTGGGTGCAGCGTATTGTGGGCGTGTGCAAAGCCTTTCAGACACGGGTGGGAACTGGGCCGATGCCCACCGAGCTGTTCGGCGCGGAAGGCGACCGCTTGCGCGGGACGGGCGAGCACCCCTGGGATGAGTTCGGCACAACGACCGGGCGACCCCGCAGGTGCGGCTGGCTGGATGGCGTCTCCCTGCGCTATGCCGCCCGCGTGAACGGCCTGACCGAGCTGGCCTTGACCAAGCTGGACATCCTCAGCGGGCTGCCCCAGGTGCGCATTGCTGTGGCCTATACCTATCGCGGGGAGCGCCTGGAGCATTTCCCCACGACCGCAGCCGTCCTGGCCGAGTGCCGCCCGATCTATGAGGACCTGCCCGGCTGGGACGAAGACATCGGCCACGCCCGCCGCCTGGCTGACCTGCCGCCTGCCGCCCGGCGCTATATTGACCGCGTGGCCGAAATCGCCGGCGTGCCAGTGACGATCATCTCTGTCGGGCCGGAACGGGGACAGACGGTGCAGGTTTAAGCGGAGAGGTCTCCCTCAGCTACGAAGCCGCAAAGCGGTAGCCCACCCCGCGCGCGGTGACGATCACGCCCGGATCGATCTTGCGGCGCAGATAAAGGATGTACAGCTTGAGGTACTCGGCAGCCTCGCTGTTCTCGTCTGACCCCCAGGCCTGGCTGACCAGCTCCTGGCGCGTCATCACGCGCTCGGCGTTGCGCGCCAGCGTCGCCAGCAGGTCAAATTCCTTCGGCGTCAACTCCACCAGCCTGCCATGCACCGTGACCTCCCGCCGGTGGAAATTGATGGTCAGCCCATAGCGGTCAAAGGTGAGTTCCCTGGCAGCTACGGGCGTGGGGACGCGGCGCAGGTGGGCCTTGATGCGCGCCAGGAGTTCGGCCATCTGGAACGGCTTGGTCACATAATCATCGCCGCCCGTATTCAGCCCCCTGACCACATCTTCGGGCGAGTCCCTGGCCGAGAGGAAGATGATGGGCACGTTGGACATGCGCCGCAGCCGCCGGCACACCTCCCAGCCGTCCACCTTGGGCAGGTTCACGTCCAGCAGCACCAGATTGGGGTGGTCCAGCGCCGCATGGCGTAGGCCCTCTTCTGCGCTGGCGGCTGTGATCACTTCATAACCGGCCTGTGTCAGGCTGTGGGAGATAATGTAGAGGAAGTCCGGGTCGTCGTCAATCACCAGGATTTTTGCAGCCATAAGCCCGCCTGGGTGCCAGACAGTGGCGGCCAGACGACCCGACAAGCACCTATCGCTCTCCCCCAGCTTACGCCCTAATGGAGGTCAGGTCAATGGGAAAGTGGTATAATAGTGCTCTGGACTGCTGAAGCCTGGCTTCAGCAATCCAGGCTCAGTAGATCACAAAAGTGTCACCCTGAGCGAAGCGAAGGGTCCCCTGAACATACATTGGAGATGCTTCGCTGCGCTCAGCATGACAAACCTGTGATCTGCTGAGGCTCAGTAGATCGCAGACGTGTCACTCTGAGCCAAAGCCCTGAGCGTAGCGAAGGGGCAGCGAAGAGCCTCTTGTGAGCTCCATAAGAGATGCTTCGCTACGCTCAGCATGACAAACCTGTGATAGTGCTCTGGACTGCTGAAGCCTGGCTTCAGCAATCCAGGCTCAGTAGATCACAAAAGTGTCACCCTGAGCGAAGCGAAGGGTCCCCTGAACATACATTGGAGATGCTTCGCTGCGCTCAGCATGACAAACCTGTGATCTGCTGAGGCTCAGTAGATCGCAGACGTGTCACTCTGAGCCAAAGCCCTGAGCGTAGCGAAGGGGCAGCGAAGAGCCTCTTGTGAGCTCCATAAGAGATGCTTCGCTGCGCTCAGCATGACAAACCTGTGATAGTGCTCTGGACTGCTGAAGCCTGGCTTCAGCAATCCAGGCTTCATATTCGGGTACGTTCCAGGAGGTTATCCGCTTGCGCGTTACAGGCACAGACATTTTGCGCTTCCGCCACGAGCGGCGTAAGAACCACAACGGCTGGAAGATCATTTTAGGTCTGGCTTCCTCCACCCTTCTCACCGTCTTGCTTGCCCTGGTGATGCTGATCGTCACTGGCGCGGTGGGCCTGGTGGCGCTCTACCAGAGCTACGTCAGCGAGCTGCCGGACCCGGCGGCGCTGGAGGCCCACTTCACCCAGACGACCAACACCGAGTTCTTTGAGACGACCCGGATTTACGACCGCACAGGCAAGACGCTGCTTTACGAGATCATTGACCCGCGCGGGGGCGACCGGCTGTGGGTGCCGCTGGATCAGATTTCACCCTATGTCATCAGCGCCACAGTGGCGATTGAGGACCGCAGCTTCTTTGAGAACCAGGGCGTGGACCCGCGCGGTATCCTGCGCGCTTTCGTCGCCAACCTGCAGGGCCAGACAGTCCAGGGCGGCAGCTCCATCACCCAGCAGGTGATCAAGAACACCCTCATCCCCCCGGAGGAGCGCGCCCAGATCAGCTACGAGCGCAAGATCAAGGAAATTCTGCTGGCCCTGGAGGTGACGCGCCGCTACACCAAGCAGCAGATCCTGGAATGGTATCTGAACACCAACCACTACGGCAATCTGGCTTATGGAATAGAGGCGGCGGCTCAGGTGTATTTCGGCAAGCATGCCGCGGAGCTGACCCTGGCCGAGGCCGCCATGCTCGCCCACATCCCCCAGTTCCCCGCCATGAACCCGCTCAATGCGCCCAAGGAGGCCGTTGAGCGCCAGCATCTGGTCCTTGATGCCATGCTGCGTGAAGGCTATATCACGCCCGAAGAAGCGGTGCTGGCCAAATACACCCCGCTCAAGTACCAGGGCGTGCAACAGCGCTTCAGCCAGGAGCGCATTAAAGCGCCCCACTTCGCCATCTATGTGCGCCAGCAGCTGGAGGAGATGTTCGGGCCAGATGTCGTCTACGGCGGCGGGTTGAAGGTGTATACCACGCTGGACATGGACCTCCAGGATAAGGCCGAGGAGATCGCCCGCCAGCACGTCAAGGCCCTGCAAGACCAGGGCAAGAACGTGACCAATGCCTGCGTCGTGGCCCTCCGCCCGGCCACCGGCGAGGTCCTGGTCATGGTGGGCAGCCTGGATTACTGGAACACTGAGGAACGCAACGGCTTCCTCCTCCAGGGCGCCTACAACGTCTGCACCGGCGTGCGCCAGCCCGGCTCGGCCTTCAAGCCGATCACCTACGTCACCGCCTTCGCCCAGGGCTACACCCCGGCCACGATGGTGCTGGATGTGCCCACCACCTTCACCCAGGCAGGGCGCGCCCCCTATTCGCCGGTGAACTATGACAACCGCTTCCATGGCCCGCAGACGCTGCGCCAGGCGCTGGCCCGCTCGTACAATATCCCCGCTGTCCAGGTCATGGCCTGGGCGGGCGTGGACAACGTTATCCGCATGGCCCACCGGCTGGGCATCACCACGCTGGATCAAGGGTTGGACTACTACGGCCTGGCGCTGACGTTGGGCGGTGGCGAGGTCAAGCCGCTGGACATGGCTTACGCCTTTGGCGTCTTCGCCAACAACGGCATCATGGCCGGGACACCTGTCCCTGAAGAACGCCACCGCCTGGGCTTCCGCGAACTGGACCCGGTGGCCATCCTGCGCGTGGAGGACCGCAACGGCAACATCCTCTACGAGTACAAACAGCCGGAGCAGCGCCAGGTGATCTCGCCGGAGCTGACCTTCCTGATCACGGACATCCTTTCGGACAACAACGCCCGCGCTGCTGCCTTTGGCGCCAACAGCCCGCTCAAGCTCAGCCGCCCCGCCGCCGCCAAGACCGGCACCACCAACGACTTCCGTGACAACTGGACGGTGGGCTACACGCCGCGGCTTGTCACGGCGGTGTGGGTGGGCAACAACGACAACTCGGAGATGAAGAACGTCTCCGGCATCGCCGGTGCTGCCCCTATCTGGCACGACTTCATGGAATACGCGCTCCAGAACGAGCCGGTGCAGACCTGGGCGCCGCCGCCAGGCGTGCACCAGGTCACCGTGTGCATCCCCTCCGGCCTGCTGCCCACCAAGTACTGCCCCAGGAAGGCCCCGGAGTGGTTCATCAAGGGCACCGAACCGACGAAGAGCGACGACCTGTATCAGGCCTTCCTGGTGAACAAGCAGAATGGCAAGCTGGCTACGATCTACACGCCGCCGGAGCTGGTAGAGGAGCGCGTGTTCGTGATCTTGCCGCCGCAGGCCAACGACTGGCTGGCCAGCCTGAGCGAAGAGGAACGGGCACAATGGGCGCCGCCACCGACGCAGCCCGATGACGAATTCGGTCCCAAGCCCGCTGACGCCGACACTGCGCTCATCTCCCCGGCCACCGGCGCCTTCATTCACGGCGTCGTCCCCATCATCGGTAACGCCAGGGGGGATGGCTTCAACCTGTATAGGCTGGAGTTTGGGCAAGGCTACAACCCGGCGCAATGGACGCCTATCGGCGGCGACCACGGCGAGCAAATTGACCACGGCCAGCTTGAGGTCTGGGATGTGAGTGGGCTGGACGGGCTGTACACGCTGCAACTGACGGTCATTCGCAACGGCAACCCGGAGCAGGTGCGCGCCCAGGTGACGGTGGACAACACCCCGCCCTCGGTGGCGCTGGTCTATCCGCTGGAGGGGCTGGTGGTGAGCACCTCGCAGAGCGAGTGGGTGAGCCTGGAGGCCGAGGTCTCAGACAATTACGCCATTGAGCGGGTAGAGTTTTACGTGGACAATGCAGAGAGGCCGGTGGCAGTGCGCACTATCGCCCCCTTCAGCGCCCGCTGGACGATCACAGGCGGCGGCACGCACCGCATCTGGGTGGTGGCCTATGATATGGCGGGCAACCGCGCGGAGAGCCCCAAGGTGAGCATTGGGGTGCGGCGGTGATCAGCATCGGGCATCCCCATCTTACCCGGCTCCTGCACAGCGATTGCATCAAACCCCCGTTGCCTCAATGTAGCCGCCAGCAATGGGCCCTTCGAGATATCCTCATCTATCAGCAGGCGCAGATGAGCCATGAGAGAGACTCAGGAGATCACAGGTTTGTCATGCTGAGCGCAGCGAAGCATCTCCAATGTATGTTCAGGGGACCCTTCGCTTCGCTCAGGGTGACACTTTTGTGATCTACTGAGACTACTTCTTAGGAATGAGCTGCCCTTTCTCACCTAATACGAAACCGTGCTTCTCCATCACACGCTCCAGTTGATTCTCCTCAATCAGTGCTTCAATCTCCGCCTGGTGGTCCAGGTAGTAGCTGATAGCATCATAGACCGCTGCAGCCGAGAGATGGGGGTGTGCCTCCAGAATCTCCTCCATCGTGGCGGCAGATTTGTAGTGGAGGGCAATGACCCGAACGGGCACACGGGTGCCCTTCAAGATGGGTTCGCCACCGGCGATACCTGGTACACGCACGATATGTGGATGGTCAGTGGGCTGCGGTTTGGCCTCAGTTTCAGGCATCTTCACGGTCATCGGATGACAATTCCTTTCTCCTCTGCATAACTGTGCTGGCTAGACGATACCATATAGCACAGCCCGTCTATCCAACATCTGAGCATGGGCATACATTACTCCGGGCCGGCGCAAGCGTCTAACCGTTGCAGACCAGGGGCATTGGTTTTACCCCCTCCTCCCCAGCCCTCCTCCTGAACGGGGGAGGGAGTGGCCTTTTCCCTTTCCAACTGAGTTGAAGCTCGGTGCGGGGTGGGGGAAACGCACCTGAGGTTAAAACCGATACCCCTGCACTAGAGGCCCCCTAATCCTCCACCACGCGCAGATGCAGTTCGCGCAACTGCTCCTCGCTCGCCGGGATGGGCGAATTCATCATAAGGTCCTCGCCGCGCTGCGTCTTGGGGAAGGCAATCACCTCGCGCAGCGCGGCTGTGCCCGTCAGGACCATGACCAGCCGGTCCAGGCCGGGCGCGACGCCGCCGTGAGGCGGGGCGCCAAACTCCAGGGCTTCCAGAAGATGGCCGAACTTGCTGCGGGCCTCTTCCAGAGACAGGCCCACCATCTGCATGACCTTCTCTTGCAGCCAGCGTTCGTTGATCCGGATGCTGCCGCTGGCCAGCTCCAGGCCGTTGCACACGATGTCGTACTGCTCGCTGATCGCCGCCAGCGGGTCGGTGTCCAGGAGGGGCAGGGAGTCGGGCCGCGGGCGCGTAAACATGTGGTGGACCGGGTCATAGCGCTGGCGTTCCTCGTCCCACTCAAACATGGGGAAGTCAATGATGAAAGCAAAGGCCACGACCTGGGGATCGCGCAGGCCCAGCCGGTCGCCGAAGTCCAGGCGTAACTGGCCCAGCACATTGGCGACTGTCTTGGGCCTGTCGCCGACGAGCAGGACCAGGTCACCGGGGTTGGCTTTTGTCGCTGCGACAATGGATTGGGTGATCTCCGGCTCCAGGTGGGAGGTTGAAGTGCGGACGCTGCCATCCGGGTTCACGGCCAGCCACACGATGCCTTTACCGCCCAGTTGCTGGGCACGGGCATTGACCTCATCCAGCTCGCGGCGCGACAGTCCCGCCATACCGGGGACCACAATCCCTTTAACCTGGCCACCGCTGGCAACAGCATGGGCAAAGACGCGGAAGCCACTTTTGGCGGCAATCGCGGAGACATCCTGAAGCTCCATGCCGAAGCGCAGATCAGGCTTGTCCGAGCCCCAGCGGGCGAGGGCCTCGGCGTAGGGGATACGCGGCAGGGGCTTGAACAGGAGCTTGCGGTCGCTCACCTCCTCCACCAGGCCGATGATCATCTCCTCCAGAAGCGCCAGGACGTCCTCGCGGGTGACGAAGGACATCTCTATGTCAATCTGGGTGTGCTCCGGCTGGCGGTCGGCGCGCGGGTCCTCATCGCGCAGGCAGCGGGCGATCTGGAAATATTTATCAAAGCCCGCGATCATGAGCAGCTCTTTATACTGCTGGGGCGACTGCGGCAGGGCGTAGAAGGTGCCAGGGAAGTTGCGCGAGGGGACCAGGAAGTCGCGCGCGCCCTCCGGTGTCGTCTTGGACAGGAGCGGCGTCTCAATCTCAATAAAGCCCCGCGCGTTGAGGAAATTGCGCACCCAATGCGTGATCCGGTGGCGCATGATCAGGCGTTCTTGAGCGCTGGGACGGCGGAGATAGAGATAACGGTACTTGAGGTTGGCTGTCTCCGGTACAGGCTTCTCCACATCTATCTCAAAGGGCAGCGGCCTGGACGGGTTGAGCACGTCCAGGCGCCCGGCCCAGACCTCAATATCGCCGGTCTTCAGGTTGGGATTGCGCATGTCTGCTGGCCGGGCCACCACCTCGCCCTGGACGCGGATGACGTACTCCGAGCGCACGCCTTTGGCAGCTTCGTAGGCTTCTGGCGCGCGGTCGGCGGAGAACACGATCTGGGTGATCCCGTAGCGGTCGCGCAGGTCCACAAAGATCAGGCGCCCATGGTCGCGCCGCCGGTGCACCCATCCGGACAATTTCACCTCTTTGCCAATATCAGCGGATGAGAGTTCACCACAGGTATGCGTTCGGTAGGGATGGCTCAAGGTACGCTCCTCTTGTGACCAGGCACGCTGGAGGGATTCTATCCCCCGGCAGACTCTTGTGACTGATAGGGGCTATGCGTCTTTTCGTCCTTCGTCAATACGCTCGTGCCCACAGGGCCATCTCGCTGGCCGGCTTGCCGCACACAATGCACGGCCCCTCACCACCCGGCTGGTCCAGCGGGATGCAGCGCGTTGTGGCCTTCGTGTCCTCTTTCACCTTCTCTTCATCGGCGGGGTCGCCACACCACCAGGCCCAGGCGAAGCCGTTTTCCACCGCCTGGCGGAATTCATCATAGGTCTTGGGGTAATACGTATTTGCCTGGCGGAAGGCCACTGCCCGCTCAAACAGCGCTTTCTGAATGTCCGCCAGCAGGTCGGTAACGCGCTGGAGCAGGCCCTCCTGGGGCACAAATATGCGGCCCTCGCGCCCCGGCATATCGCGCCGGGCCAGCGCAACCTGACCCTGGGCCACGTCTCTCGGCCCGATCTCCACCCGCAGCGGTACGCCCCGCATCTCCCACTCGTTAAACTTCCAGCCAGCCGTATAGCCTTCGCGGTCATCCACCTTGAGTCGCACGCTTTCACCGAGCATGGCGCGAACGCGTTCCACAGCGGCCATCACCTGGCTGCGCTCCTCAGCGCCCTTATAGATGGGCACGATCACGACCTGAATGGGCGCAAGCCGCGGCGGCAGAATCAGCCCCTGGTCATCGCCGTGGACCATGATGATAGCGCCAATGAAGCGGGTGGAGAGGCCCCAACTCGTCGTCCAGCAATAGCGCAGGGTGTTGTTCTGATCCAGGTATTGGATATTGAACGCCCTGGCGAAGTTCTCGCCCAGGTTATGGGAAGTGGCCGCCTGGAGCGCACGCTTATCACCCATCATGGCCTCAATGCTGTAGGAGCGCAGGGCGCCAGCGAACTTCTCGCTTTCGCTTTTACGCCCGCGAATCACCGGCACTGCCGCGTCGTTCTCAGCGAAATCCGTGTAGATGTCCAGCATCTGGCGGGTCTCGGCCTCCGCTTCCTCATAGGTGGCATGGGCGGTGTGGCCCTCCTGCCACAGGAATTCAGCGGTGCGCAGGAACAGGCGGGTGCGCAACTCCCAGCGGACGACGTTGTTCCACTGGTTGATCAGCACAGGCAGGTCGCGGTATGAACGAATCCACTGGGCGTACATATGGCCGATGATCGTCTCCGATGTGGGGCGGACGACCAGCGGCTCTTCCAGGGGCTCGCCGCCCGCGATGGTGACGATGGCCAGTTGGGGCGCGAACCCGGCCACATGTTCGGCTTCTTTTTGGATGAAGCTATAGGGGATGAACAGGGGAAAATACGCATTGACATGGCCGGTCGCTTTAAAGCGCCGGTCCAGCGCCTGCTGGATGTTCTCCCAAAGCGCGTAGCCATACGGGCGGATGACCATGCAGCCGCGCACAGGGCTGTAGTCCGCCATCTCGGCCTGCTGGACAACATCGTTATACCACTTTGAATAATCGTCGCTGCGGGGTGTGATCTTCTCAGCCATCGCCTGAACCTCGCTGGTTAACGCTGTGACGCTTCAAGCCCGCCGGGGGATAAAATCCTCCGGCGACTCGTATCCAACCCGCTACGCGGGTTTCTCAGAAGTAGCTGCCATTACAGCAACAACCTCCGTAGAACCTCTACCGCCTCTTCCGGCGTGCCCACCAGGGTCAAAAGCTCCAGGTCATGCTGACTAACGTACGACTCCTGCGCATAGGTCTCCACAGTGCGCCGCCAGCCTGGGCCGATGAGGATCAGCGGCCTGGGCGCCATCTCGGCGGTCTGGAGGAAGCTCCAGGCCAGGGCGACCTCGCTTAACGTGCCCACACCGCCCTTGAGTGCGATCAGGCCATCGCTGGAGGTGACCAGGTGCAAAAGGCGCTCGCGCAGCGTAGGGAAGTGGATCACCTCATGCACCCAGGGGTTGGGCTTCAACCCCCGGCGTGCGAACAGGTCAGTGGTCACGCCGATGACGCGCCCACCGGCCTCGTGCGCGCCCTGGCTCACCGCCGCCATCGTCCCAGCGTAGCCGCCGGTAGCGACGCTGAAGCCGGCCTCCGCCAGCAAGCGCCCCAGCCGCCGGGCCTCCTCATAGGCCGGGCTGCCCACCTGGGGGGCATTGCCCCCGAAGACAGAGATGATCCTGGTCATACCAGTGCTAAATCTAAATATAGACCCCCGGTAGCGAGCCGGGGGTCTATGCACCTTCCCTCCCTGCTGAGTTGATCCTACCGCAGCCTGGCGAAGATGTCAAGTGTGAGAGGGGCCAGTAGCCAGTAGTCAGTAGTCAGTAGTCAGTAGTCAGACAAGCCCTGGCCCTCCCCCATCCAGGGGGAGGGAACTCACCCTCTCCCAACCGGGCGGAAGCCCGGTACCGGGTTCCCTATGAGGGGGGCTTGGGGGGGAGGTCGCCTACGTTTCGCGCTCCACACCCCCCAGCGCCCCGCCGCACACACCACAGTGCGCAAAGCGCGCGGGCAGGCCCTGAGCGCCACAGTGCGGACAGGTGCGCGTTGGCGGCCCCCACAGATACTCCGGGCTGTCGTCCTCGGCCCAACGGCGGCGGATGGCGGCGTAGTCCGGCTGGCGCTTCTCGGCAAAGGCGTGGATGCCCTCGTACGTCTCCGGCGAGACGTTGTGGATCGCCAGCCAGTCGCGGGCGTGCCCGATGGTCAGGTGCCAGGAGAGATCGCGCCAGAAGTTGAGCTGCTGCTTGGTGTAGCGGCTGATCTCCGGGAACTTGTTGATCAGCTTCTGGGCCAATTCCTGGACGGCGGTGTCAAGCTGGTCTCGCGGGACGACGCGGTTCACCAGGCCCCAGGCAAGCGCCTGCTGCGCGGTGATCGGCTCATTCAGGAAAAGCATCTCCCGCGCCCGCCGGTCGCCCACCAGGATGGGCAGCCATTGGGTGGCGCCCGCCGCCGCCACCGAGCCGTGCGAGGCCCCTACGTGGCGAATGATAACGTCCTCGGCGGCGACGGCCAGGTCACAGCTCATGTTGAACTCGTTGCCGCCGCCGACGACCATGCCGTTCAGCCGGGCGATGGTGGGCTTGCCCAGGTTGCGCAGGCGTTCATGGGCCTCAATGAAGCGGTTGAACCAGTGCCAATACTTGCGCGGTCGCTGGAGAAAGGCCTGCTGCTCCTTCATGTCCGCACCTGTACAGAAGGCGCGGTCGCCCACGCCGGTGAGGACCAGCACGGCAATGCTGTCATCCCAGGCGACATCGCGCAGGGCCTCGTTGAGTTCGTCCAGCAGGGGCAGGTTGACGGCATTGAGCACGTGGGGCCGATTGAAGGCAATCGTAGCCACCTGCCCCTCTTTGGTGTAGATGATGTTTTGAAAGCCGAACGCCTCCGGCGGTCGGCCAGCGAAGCGGGGTTCAAGGCTTGCGTTGCTCATGGTATTCCATCACAGGGACGATCTGGGCTGCGGTCACGCGCTGAAGCTCAGCGGGCGCGATACGCAGCATGGCATTCAGGTCCCCACCACCCGCATACAGGGCCGGCAGGCTGAGAATGCCTGGGTCCAGGAGGGTGGGCAGGGGTTGCTTGTGGCCGAAGGGCGGCACCGCCCCGGCGAGATAGCCGGTGATCGCCAGGACGGTTCCGGCATCGGCCAGTTTGACGCGCTTGCGGGCGACGCCGAAATGAGCGGCGATCTTCTTCACATCCACACGCCCGGTGCCATAGCCGATCACCAGGTAAGGGCGCCCATCCACCAGGAAGAGCAGCGACTTGGCGACCTGCTCTGTCCCCACGCCGAGCGCCTGGGCGGCTGTCTCCACCGTGGGCGTATGGCTCGGCAAGCGGATGATCTCGGCGGCGATGCCCTCTCTGGCGATGAAGGCGGCCAGGTCTGCGGAGGTCAGCATCACGACTCGTACACGTCGGCGAACATGACCGTCACGATGTCGCGGGCGAAGCTCATCAGGTCCCGGCCCGCGGCGCGGTTCTCCGGCGACTTCATCGCCTCCTCCAGTTTCTCCCGATCCTCAAAGTACATCTCGTACATCAGATAATAAGGTGGCTCGCCGCCGCCGGCGACGCCCCAAAAGCGGGTGAGCGAAGTCTTGACGACATGGGGGACCTTCTCAATGAGCGGGAGATGGACGTTGGCGTAATGCGCTTCAAAGGCTTCCACGTCAGCAGGCTTCTTGTACAAAGCGACCAGTTTGACCATTCGGCTGCTCCTTTCATCACGCATATGGGATGGCGACCCCCGGCATGGACTGCACCCATTGTACTTATGGGGAGCGAACGGTCAAGTAGGGGCAAGGTAATGTCCAGAAGCACCGTTTTTAACTCGTGTGTCACCCCCTCCCCCCTTGCGGGGGAGGGGAGGGGTGGGGGGAACGCGCTGGCGGTCAAAACCGATGCGCTTGAAGGTATGCCTTGCCTCACCTCCCCTCAAAGCTGCGCCAATGCCTGCTCCAGATCGGCAATAATGTCGGTCACATCCTCCAGCCCGATGGAGAGGCGAATCAGGCCGTCGGAGATGCCCATGCGCTGGCGCTCGGCGGGCGTCAGGTCGCGATGGCTCATCGTGGCCGGATGGGTGATAAGCGTATCCAGCGTCCCCAGCGTGGGCGTGATCACGCACAGGCGGACCGCATCCAGGACGCGCCGCGCAGCCTCCATTCCCCCTTTGACCTCAAACGAGACCATAGCCCCGAAGGCCGTCATCTGGCGCGAGGCCAGGGCATAATCGGGAGACGTGGGCAGGCCGGGATAATAGACCCTGGTCACCTGCGGCTGCGTTTCCAGGAAGCGGGCCACGGCCAGGGCGTTGGCGCAATGGCGCTCCATGCGGATGTGCAGCGTGCGCAGGCCCAGGGCCGTCAGCCAGGCGTCAAAGGGGCTGGGGATCGCGCCCAGGTTCTTGCGGTACAGCTCCAACCAGGGGACGAAATCAGCGCTGGCGGGCATCACAGCGGCGCCGCCGATGATGGCGCCGTGGCCGGAGATAAACTTGGTTGTGCTGTATACGCTTACATCCGCGCCCAGCGCCAGCGGTCGCTGAGCGTAGGGCGTGGCCAGCGTGTTGTCCACGATCAGCAGGGCCTGGTGCGCATGGGCGATCTGGGCAATCGCGGCAATGTCCATGCAGCGCAGGGTCGGGTTAACCGGTGTCTCCAGGAGGACGGCACGGGCGCGGCCATTGGCCTCATCCAACGCCCGCGCCACCGCCGCCGGATCGCTGGGGTCCACGAAGGTCACCCCGATGCCATAGCGGGGGAGAAGGGCAGCCTGGATATGGTAGGTCACGCCGTATAGCGCCTCCTGGCTGATGATCTGACCGCCCGCTTCGGCCAGCGCCAGGAGCACCGCGCTCACGGCGGCCATGCCGGAGCCGAACGCCAGTGCTCGCGCGGGTTCACCCAGCCCGATCTCTTCCAGCGCGGCCAGCTTGGCCTCCAGCGCGGCAATTGTGGGGTTGCCGTTGCGGGTGTAGAAGTAGCCGGGGCGTTCCCCGGCGAAGGTTGCGTCGCTCTCCTCAAACGAGTCAAAGCGGAAGGATGCGGTCTGATAGATCGGATTGAGATAGGCGCGGCTGGGATCGCCTGCCTCGCCCGCATGGATGGCGCGTGTGCCGAAACCGGCCTCAGCAGGTAAAGGTGGCATGACATGTATCTCCGTGATCCGTTCTGGACAGGCATCATTATAGTCACTTCGCCAGAAGCCAGGAAGTCACCCCCTCCCTGCTCCTCCCCCTTGACTGGGGAGGGAGTGGCCCTTCCCCCTCCCCCCTTGTGGGGGAGATATTGACAATGCTGCGTTTCTGTTGTAAAATGCGAACGAACGCTCGTTCATAATAACAGGGGATGCAGGGATGGGAGGCTGGACAAAAGGCGAGCGTACACGCGCCGAGATCGTCGCGGCGGCCTATCGCCTGTTCCTGCAACATGGCTACCATGGCACCTCTATGCGGCAGATCGCAAGACAGGCCGGGGTCGCCCTGGGTGGCATCTACAATCACTTCGCCAGCAAAGAGGACATCTTCATCGCCGTTCTCCTGGCTTATCATCCCTACCATGAAATTTTCCCGGCGTTCAAACAGGCTCAAGGCGAAACCATCGCGGAATTTGTGCACAATGCCGCCATGCAAATGCTGGACGCCTTGGGGAAGCGCCCCGATTTCCTCAAACTCATGTTCATTGAACTGGTTGAATTCCAGGCGCGGCACCTGCCGGAATTATTTGCCAGCCTGCAGCCACAACTTTTAGAATTGGTTGAACGCCTCAGAAGTATCCCCGGCAACCTGCGCCCGATTCCGCTCCCCATCATGCTGCGCGCCTTCGTGGGGTTATTCTTCTCTTACTACATTACCGAGCTGATGTTGGACGACCGTATTCCGCCGGAGTTCCGGACCAATGCCCTGGATTATTTTGTGGATATTTACCTGCACGGCATTCTAGCTCACGATGAGCTGTCGGCAGAGGAAAAAGAATGAACCGCCTGCTTTCCCTTATCCGCAAGGAGTTCCTGCAAATCCTGCGCGACCCGCGCACCCTGTACATCACCTTCGCCATCCCGGTGATCCAGCTCTTCCTGCTGGGCTACACCGCCACGACGGACGTGCGCAACGTCCCGCTGGCGGTCTTTGATCAAGACCGCAGTCCGGCGGCGCGACGCCTGTTGGATGCGTACCGCGCTGCCGATTATTTCCGCATCGCCTTTGACGTGGATTCAGAGGAGGCATTGCGGGCGCTGATTGACAGCGGCCAGGCCCAGGCCGGGCTGATCATCCCGCCTGACTACGGTGAGCGCGTGCTGGGCAACCGCACCGCGACGGTGGCTTTCATCTTAGATGGCTCCGACCCGAATGTGGCCTCCACCAGCCTGGCCGCCGCCGAACTGATCGGCCAGAGCCACGCCACTCAACTGGCCGTTGAGCGGCTGGTGCGCAGCGGGTTGGCCGGGACAACCCAGCCTGCGCTGACCGTGCGCAGCCGCGTGTGGTACAACCCCGACCTGCAAAGCGCGTATTTTATGGTGCCTGCGCTGATCGGGATGATCCTGCAACTGATGACCACCATGTTGACCGCCACGGCCATCGTGCGCGAACGGGAGCGTGGGACGATTGAGCAACTGATCGTCACGCCGATCCGCTCCTGGGAACTGATCCTGGGCAAGATCATCCCGTACATCCTGATCGCGCTGTTTGACACGATTGAGGTGCTGGTTGTAGGCTCACTGTGGTTCGGCGTGCCCATCCGCGGCAGTCTGGAGCTTCTGCTGGCGCTCTCCGGCCTGTTTCTCATGGGGTCGCTGGGCCTCGGTATCCTGATCTCCACCATTGCCAGGACGCAGCAGGAGGCCATCATGCTGACGTATTTCACTATGCTGCCGACGATCTTCCTGTCGGGCTTCTTTTTCCCGTTGGCGGCCATGCCGCCCGCGCTCCAGGCCATCTCGCGCGTGGTTCCATTGCGCTACTACCTGAAGATTATCCGCTCCATCGTGCTTAAAGGTGTGGGCGCCGACAGCCTGACGGAAGAGATCACTGCGCTGGCGATCTTCGGGCTGGTGGTGATGGGCATTGCCGCGTTACGCTTCCGCAAGCGGCTGGATTAGAATGTGGGAGGTGGGTTCGTATGGCACGACTCACGGCAGACATGACAGTCAGCGGCGCCCCGCCGCTCGTCGTGCCGCTCCAGGAATTGGGGCGCGGCGACCTCGCGGTGGCGGGCGGTAAGGGCGCTAACCTGGGCGAACTCATCCGCGCTGGCTTCTCCGTCCCCGCTGGCTTCGTCGTGACCACGGCGGCCTATGACCGCTTCGTGGCGCACAACCGCCTGGACGAGACGATCGCCCGTGCGCTCGGTGAAGGGCAGGGCAGCGGCGCTATCATCCGTGACGCCTTTGAGCGCACTCCCCTCCCGGTGGAAGTGGAGCAGGCTATCCTGGCAGCATATCACCAGCTCGGACAGGGCGCGGTCGCGGTGCGCTCCAGCGCGACGGCGGAGGACCTGCCGGAGGCAGCTTTCGCTGGCCAGCAGGACACTTTCCTGAACGTCGTGGGCACGGAGGCGCTGTTGGAGGCTGTGCGGCGCTGCTGGGCCTCGCTGTGGAGCGACCGCGCTATCGCCTACCGCCAGCGCCTGGGGCCCGGCCAGGCGACAGTGAAGCTGGCTGTCGTCGTCCAACGCATGGTGGCGGCGGAGGCCGCGGGCGTGCTGTTTACCGCCAACCCGGTCAGCGGTGCGCGGGATGAGGTCGTCATTGAGGCCAGCCCCGGCCTGGGCGAGGCGGTCGTCTCCGGGCTGGTGACGCCCGACCATTTTGTCTTACAGAAGCAGCGCTGGGGCTGGCGCATCGTGGTGCGCCGCATCGGACGGCGCGAGGGGGTCATCCGGGCCCAGCCGGGCGGCGGAACGGAGCATGTTGAGGGAGCAGCTATTGCGGAGGTTCCAGCGTTGCCGGACCAGGTGCTACGCCAGCTCGCACGCACAGGTGCGGCGATCCAGCGCCACTTCGGAGGGCCTCAGGACATTGAGTGGGCCTGGGATGGCAGGGACCTGTTCATCCTTCAGGCCCGCCCGATCACGGCGCTGCCGGAGCCTCCGCCGCGCCCCAGCAGACCACGGCGCGCGAATACGCTATTCCGGCGGTGATAGGGCCGGTGACAGGAAGGCAAATGCTGCATGATAGCGACCGGGTTCAGGCTGGCGCAGTTGTAAACGTCATCTTACAGGAGAAACCATGAAAGCGCAGATGCGTAGCACCCTACGAACGATCATCCCGATCATCGTGCTGCTCGGCCTGATGGGAGCAGCCCTGGTCTATCTCTATCGCGTCTCCAGCGCCGAGTCCGCTGGCCCCTTGCGGGCCTCGGGCACGGTTGAGACGGTTGAAGTCCATGTCGCGCCTGAACTGAGCGGGCGTGTGATGGAGGTCATGGTCAGGGAAGGGGATAGGGTTCAGGCGGGTGATGTGCTTTTCCGGCTGGACGACGAGGTGCTGCAAGCACAGCGGCGGCAGGCGGAAGCCGCAGTCCAGGCGGCTCAGGCGGGGCTGCGCGCCGCGCAGGCCAACCTGGACCGCCTGCGCGCCGGGGCGCGTGCGGAGGAGATCGGCCAGGCGGAAGCCGCGGTGCAGGCGGCCCAGGCGCGGCTGGATCGCCTGCTGCACGGCCCCACGCCGGAGCAGATCGCCAGCGCCCGGCAGGCGGTGGCGGTGGCCCAGGCGAATCTGGAGCGGGTCAAGGCCGGGCCGACGCCGGAGCAGTTGATCGCGGCGGAAGCCCAGGTCAAACTGGCCGAGGCGGCCTTGAAGCAGGCCCACGCCCAGTATGACCCCATCGCCTGGCGCCCCGACATCGCGCTCTTACCCCAATCCTTGCAGATGGAGCAGGCCACCATCCAGTATGAGCAGGCCCAGGCCAACTATGAGAACCTGCGGAAAGGCCCCCGCCCTGAGGACATCAAAGTGGCACAGCAGCAGGTGGCCCAGGCCGAGGCGGCGCTGCACGAGCTCCTGGCGGGTGCCCGGCCAGAGGACATCGCGGCGGCGCAGGCGGAGGTGCAGGCGGCCCAGGCCCGCCTGGCGCTGGTCAAGGCCGGCCCCCGCCCGGAAGAGATCGCCGCAGCAGAGGCCCAGGTGGATGTGGCCCGGGCTAACCTGGCCCAGGCCCAGGCCCAATTGGAGCTGATAGCTGTCCAACTGGCGAAGCTGGTTGTGCGCGCCCCCAGCCATGGCACCATCGTCGCTCGCAGCATTGAGCCGGGCGAGGTTGTGCAGGCTGGCGCGGCGGTGCTCACCATTGGCCAGCTTGATGAGCTGACCATCACGGTCTATATCCCGGAGGACCGCTATGGCCAGATCCGCCTGGGTGCTCAGGCCACAGTGACCGTAGACTCGTTCCCTGGGGAGACCTTTGAGGCAACGGTGACGCATATCGCCGACCGCGCCGAGTTCACCCCACGCAACGTGCAGACCGAGGCGGGCCGCCGCACCACCGTGTTCGCCGTGAAGCTCTCGGTGAGCGACCCGGCGGGCAAGCTCAAGCCGGGCATGCCTGCGGACGTCCAATTCTAAGGATAGAGATGGCTGCGCTCATTGAAGCACACAACCTGCGGCGGTCGTTCGGCGACCTGGTCGCTGTAGATGACCTGTCTCTGGCCGTCCATGCAGGCGAGATTTACGGACTGGTGGGGCCGGACGGGGCCGGGAAGACGACGGCCATGCGCCTGCTGTGCGGCGCGCTGCGCATGGACGCGGGGCGGGTCGTACTGGGCGGCTTTGACCTGCAGCGGCAAACCGAGCAGGCGCGGGCGCAGATCGGCTACCTGCCCCAGCGCTTCTCCCTGTACGAAGACCTGACCGTATTGGAGAATATCCGCTTCTTCGCCGAGGTGCGCGGCCTGTCCGCCTCGCAATGGCGACCGCGCTCCCTGGACATTCTGGCGTTTGTGGGCCTGGCCGGGTTCGCCGACCGGCGGGCCGGCGAGCTTTCCGGGGGGATGAAGCAAAAGCTGGGGCTGGCCGCCGCGCTCGTCCATCGTCCGCGCATCCTGCTCCTGGACGAGCCGACCGCCGGTGTGGACCCACTGACGCGGCAGGACTTCTGGCAGTTGATCATCCGGCTGGTGGCGCAAGAGGGGGCCGCCGTGCTGGTGAGCACGCCCTACATGGACGAGGCAGTGCGGTGTACACGGGTGGGCTTTATGAACCGGGGGCGCCTGATGATTGAAGGGCCGCCCAATGCGTTACGCACCCGCTTTCAGGGCACCATCTTAGAGCTGCTGGGCCGCCCATTGCCGCTGCTGCGCCGCCTGGCGCAGGCGAATGAGGCAATTGAGGACGTGCAAATGTTCGGCGACCGGCTGCACCTGCGTATCCGCGAGGGCACAGCCCCCCAGGTCATGGCTCGCCTGGCTGCCCGCATTCAGGCTGAGGGAGGCCACCTCTACCGCCTGCGCCCGATCCCGCCGCAATTGGAGGATGTGTTCATCGCCTTGTTGGAGGCGAATGACCATGTTGCACTCTAACGGCAGCGTCATCCAGACGAAAGACCTCACCCGCCGTTTTGGCGACTTCACCGCTGTGGACCACGTCTCCTTTGAGGTCCAGGCCGCTGAGGTCGTCGGCTATTTGGGGCCCAACGGGTCGGGAAAGACGACCACGATCCGCATGCTCCTGGGGCTGTTGCGCCCGACCGAGGGGGAAGCGCGCGTGTTGGGCTTTGATGTGGTGCGGCAGGCCGAGGCCATCCGGGAACGGGTGGGGTACATGTCTCAGAAATTTGCCCTGTATCATGAGCTGACGGTGGCCGAGAACCTGGCCTTTTACGCGGGCGTTTACGGCGTGCGCGACCCGCAGCGTTTGGTGGAGGTGCTGGCCCTGGTCGGGCTGAGGGGTCGGGAACGACAGCGGGCAGGCGAGCTCCCGGTGGGCTGGCGGCAACGTCTGGCTCTGGCGACGGCCATTGTGCATCGCCCCCACTTGCTGTTCCTGGATGAGCCCACCAGCGGCGTGGACCCGCTGGCGCGCCGGGCGTTTTGGGACCTGATCTATGCGATGGCCGAGACCGGCGTCACCGTGTTTGTCACCACCCATTATATGGATGAGGCCGAGTACTGTGGCCGCGTGGGGATCATGCGCGATGGGCGGCTGCTGGCCATGGACACACCCTCGGCGCTCAAGGAGCGTGCCCTGCCGGGGCGGGCCTGGGACGTGTATGCTGAGCCGCTCATGCCCGCGCTGGATGCCCTGGCCCACATCCCCGGCGTGCTGCGGGCCGGGCTGGTCAGCGATCACCTGCGGGCGGTGACAGCTTTCCAGGTTGAGGCAGAGGCCCTGCGTGCGGCGCTCACCTCGGCGGGCATCCAGGTCACGCAGCTTGAACCCGCCGAACCGACACTGGAGGATGTCTTCCTGGCGCTGGTGTAGCCCGCCGCTCCCCCATCCAGGG
>FWPU01004152.1_pt1 | contig 34379 bp, 27 predicted proteins | sample 2228361 | NCBI WGS metagenome assembly FWPU01 (sample SAMEA103939777, study PRJEB20133) | metagenome
AAGGCGGAACTCGCCAGCCTGATGACTGAGCGCTTTCAGCTCTTTACAACGCCCCGATGATGCCCTGACTAAATCCATTTCCGCCGACTATATCAAAACGCGCTTCATCCGATCCTGATGCGCGATCTGCTGCACCGCGCGGAACAGAACGATGCACTGCCCATGCCGGTCAGATTTGGTCTTTCGGCGGGAGGCGCGCCGGCGCAGTGGCTGGCGCCCCAACTGCGCGCGCATCACCTCAGAGTACAGTGCGTTCATTCGGGCATAGGGTGTTCAGTGGAACCCTGTCAACGAATGGACAGCGAATAAACGAATAACGATATGCCAGCGCTTGCTGCGTCCTTCGACTCGCTCAGGAAGCAGCAAGCGCTCGTTCCCTGATCGTGTCAAAGCCAATGCTCATTCTCTAACACGACACTGCGATTTCTGGAGTACGACAAAGGTACGTGTTCAGACGTATCGTACCCATAACGTTTTTACGTCGGCAGAGCGACGTCGCGTGGCGCATACGAAATCCATCCCGCCGCCTCTTGACCCTGGGGGCATTCCCCAAACCCCCCCAATCACGAACGGGCACGCTTCGCTCTCTGCACCGTCAGCACACACCCACAGGCGTCCGCGTCAGCCTCGCCGCAACCGGACACCGCGGCATTCGTTTATTCGTTGTTCATTCGTTGACAGAGGGGCGCCGGTGATCAACGCATACGCAGCCAATAGCCGGTAGTACTGATGGCGCTTGTGCAAGCCATCCCGCCGCCGAGGCGTGATCGCGGATGGCTTCCCCGAACCTCCAATGGTGAACAGTTACCTGCGAAGACGCAGCGGGCGCGAAAACGTGCAATCGATAAGCGTGGTCTTTGTGGATTTTGTGCCTTTGTGGTGCGATCATCAAGTGATGTCTCGTTGTCGTACTAAGAGCCTATCCGAATAACACAGGGTGTCGAAAAACCGCTCCTTCGATACGCGCTGCGCGCTACTCAGGATGCGGTTTTTCGGATAGGCTCTAACACTACAACGAGATTTCGTATATCCCACAAAGGCGCGTATTCAGACGCATCGTGCTCGTGGTGTTTGTACATCGGCGGAGCGGCGTCTTGTGACGCTTGCGAAAGCCATCTCGTCGCCAATGCATAATCGCGGGGGCTTCCCTCGATGGCGAACCGTCACCCGCCCAGGCGCCACGGGCGCGAAAACGTGCAATCGATAAGCGTGGTCTTTGTGGATTTTGCGCCTTTGTGGGGCGATCATCAAGTGTTGTCTCGTTGTCGTACTAAGCGTATCAATGGAAGGGCGTGGATAAACATGTGTTCACCTTTGGGTCATGGGTATTGACAAACGAGGGTGCAGGTGATATGATTGAGACGTCTGATCAATCTCGAAGGATATGCAGCGCTGCAGGGTGAAAGCGCGAGGGAGCAGGACTCAGGATAGGGTTGGCAACGAGGCGGCTGTCGGTTGCATGTCTACGTTTGTGAATGCTGTGACGCTCAGGCTCTGGTGTACCGGGCTTTCGTGAGGGAGGATTGCCGTATGGATCATGCCTCGACCCCGTCGCCGACAACACCTGCGACACACGCCAATACTTTCGCTGCGCGCGGTTTGCGGCCGGTATTGTATGCTCTGCACATTTCTTTCGCGTTAGCGCCGTTACTCTTCCTGCTCATTCTCTACGCCATCTCATTCTATATTCTTCAGTCTACCGGTCGTTGGCCACATTACTCCATACCCAGGGAACGATGGATCTGCGATTTCGTGAACTGGACGACGTGGTGGTGTCTCGGGAGCTGGGTGGGTTTTCCAGCTCTGAGCATTGTCCTTCGACGTACCTATGCGCAACGATGGCTGATTGCACTCATTGCGATCTTTCTGCTTGGCTGGGTTCTCATCTTCCCTGTGATGATGCTTGGAGGATTAGCGTGGTTCTTTGATTAGCCTGGAACAGGTTGAACAGCCAGGCGGCGTGACACGCGGGTGTGAGGTGTCCTGCAGATTGTTCTTTGGAACCTTCGTGTCGTGACAGGTTTCTGGTGTCAGCAGGAGTGATGTTGCCCCGGCTCTTTCCCACCCTGGAAAAGAGCGAGCATTTCTCAGATCAGAATTGGGGCAGGTTTTGTACCTGCCCCCACGATTTGCCCATCCGCAGATTGGGCGTCCCCACGGATATCGGCGGTCACTATCCCACGAGTAACGCCAGCGGCTGTTCGAGCAGTCGCTTGACCTCATTGAGAAACTGCGCCACCTCGGCGCCATCGGTGACGCGGTGGTCGGCTGAAAGGGTCAGGGTCATCAGGTGCTGCGCCACCACCTCGTCACTGTCACCTTTGAACGCCGGAACGCGCCGGATCGTCCCCACCGCAAGGCTGGCTGCCTGGGGCGGCGTGATGATCGAGGTGAATTCGGTGATGCCGTACATGCCCAGATTGCTGACGGTGAACGTGCCGCCCTGGAGCAGATCGGGGGTGATCGTTCCCGCGCGCGCCAGCGCCACGATCCGCTTTGTTTCGCGTGCAATCGAGCCGAGTGAGCGATCCTGGCAGCCGGTGATGACCGGCGCCATCAACCCGCTTTCGAGCGCCACAGCTATCGCAATGTTAACGGTCGGGTGCTGGATGATCCCGTCGTCGCTGTATGAGGCATTCAGGTTGGGGAAGGTGCGCAGTGCAGTGGCGCATGCCTTGACCACCAGGTCGTTGATCGAGAAATGTTCCTCTTTTGCACGACCGGCGTTGGCCTGGGAACGCAGCGCGAGCGCGGCGCCCATATCGACATCGATCGAGACGAAGATGTGCGGGAATTGCTGCCAGCTCTGCAGCATGCGGCGCGCGATCGTTTTGCGCATGTTGCTCAGTGGCGCAACCGTGGCTGCTGCCGGTGCAGGTGTGACCGGCGCCGGCGCAGGTGCTGGCGGTGGCGCGACTGGTGCGGGAGCTGGCGTTGGTGCAGGTGCTGGCGGTGGCGCGACCGGTGCAGGTGCTGCTGATGGCGCGGGTGCTGCCGCAGGCGGCGCGACCGGTGCGGGAGCTGCGCCGCGGGCAGCCAGGTGCGCTTCGATATCTTCTTTCACGATGCGCCCTGCCGGACCGCTGCCGCGCACCTGTCGGAGGTCGATGCCGTGTTCACGCGCCAGGCGGCGCGCCAGCGGCGACGCGCGAATATCTCCCGCTTCCGCCGGAACTGCGTCAGTGACCGGTGCGGGTGCGGGCGCCTCCGCAGCAACCGGCGCGGGTGCAGCGGGTGCGGGCGCCTCCGCGACCGGTGCAGGCGCCTGCGCGCCATTGCCGCCGTCGAGCCGGGCAATCACCGCATTGACCGGGGCAGATTGCCCTTCCTGAACCACAATCTCCGTCAGAGTCCCCGAAGCGAACGCCTCGATTTCGATCGTGACCTTATCGGTTTCGATCTCGGCAATCGGTTCACCGCGACGCACCTCATCCCCCGGTTTCTTCAACCAGCGAATGATCGTCCCCTCCTGCATGTCAAAGCCCATCTTGGGCATCGTAATGTCGGGCATAGATGTCTCCGTTACGACAGGGTCTTGCGGATCGCCTGCACGATCCGATCGACCGTCACGACTGTCTGCAATTCCAGGTTTTTCGAGTACGGCATCGGGACCTCACGGAAATTGACCCGCGCAATCGGGGCATCGAGATAGTCGAAACCGTATTCATACAGGCGCGCTGCAATCTCGGCGCTCGTGCCGAATGACTGCCAGTCTTCCGTCACCACCACCGCGCGGTTGGTCTTCTTGAAACTTTCGATCGCCACACTCATGTCGAGCGGGCGCAGGGTCCGCAGATCAACAATCTCGACCTCGATGCCGTCGCGGGCGAGGATATCGGCGGCCTGCTGCGACAGATGCACCATACGCGAATAGGTGACAACTGTGATGTCCCGTCCTTCACGCGCCAGATGCGCCTTTCCCAGCGGAACAGTGTAGCTTTCATCTGGAACTTCGCCTTTGACCGTGTACATCAGCGTGTGCTCGATGAACACCACCGGATCAGGGTCTTCGATGGCCGCCTTCAGCATCCCTTTCATGTCATACGGTGTGGCCGGCGCCACGACCTTGAGCCCCGGCATATGGGCAAAGTAGACATCGAACGACTGCGAGTGCGTGGCGGAAAGCTGGGTCCAGCCGTTGGTGGTGCGCAACACCATCGGCACCGTCATCTGACCGCCGAACATCGCGTAGATTTTTGCCGCGTGGTTGAAGAGCAGGTCAAACGCCAGCAGCGAGAAATTGACCGACATAATTTCGGCGATTGGGCGCATACCGACCAGTGCCGCGCCGACGGCGATCCCGACGATGCCAGCCTCGGCGATCGGCGCGTCACGGATGCGCTCCGGTCCGTACTGTTCGAGGAAGCCGGCAGTCACGCCATAGGTGCTGCCGTAATGCCCGATGTCTTCCCCAATAATAAAGACGCGCTCGTCCTGCATTGCCTCGTGCAACGCCTGGCGCAGCGCTTCGCGAACGGTGATAACCGGCATAATTCACTCTCCATGAATGGGTGGATCAACAGCGATAGGCGCAGCGTATACCCCAGCCTGCGTAATCCATTCGTGTCCAGGTTCCGGGCTGTCTTCGGCGAAACGCACCGCGGCTTCGACCTGATCATCAATCATAAGGTCAATGTCGCGCAGTTGTTGTCCGGTCGCAATCCCCTCGTTCACCAGCAGGTCGCGAAACCGGGTGATCGGATCGTTGCGCCGGTGGCGTTCGATATCTTCCTTCGTGCGATACTTTTGCGTGTCCTGCGCCGAATGTCCGCGGAAACGGTAGGTCATCGCTTCGAGCAGCACCGGACCCTTGCCAGACCGTGCATGCTCGACGGCGCGCAGCGCCGCTTCGCGCATGACCAGCACATCGTTCCCGTCTACCCGTTCGGATTTCATGTCGAATGCGCATGCCTTGCGGTAGATTTCGGTCACAGACGAATGAACCTCCAGTGGTGTGCCCATTGCGTACAGGTTATTTTCACAGACGAAGATGACAGGCAGTTTCCAGAGCTGGGCAAAGTTGAGCGACTCGTAGAACTCGCCGCCGTTGGTGGCGCCATCACCGAAGAAAACCATCACAACCGAGTCCTTGCGCTGCATCTTCATACCGAGCGCCACACCGACCGCCAGCGGCAAATGGCTGCCGACGATCGCATACCCGCCCCAGAAATGCTTGCTGGCGTCGGCAAAGTGCATCGAGCCGCCCAATCCTTTAGAGCAACCGGTCACCTTTCCGAACAGTTCCGCCATGAGCGCGTTGATATCGAGACCGCGAGCGATGGCGTGCCCGTGATCGCGATAGTGCGTGAAAATGTGATCTTCCGGACGCAATGCAGAAATGGCGCCGACCGCGGTCGCTTCTTCACCGATATACAGGTGGAGAAAGCCGCCAATTCTGGCTTTAGTGTACATTTCCTGGCATTTCTCCTCGAAGCGCCGGATGAGCACCATCTGCCGGTAGAAGTCGATCAATGCCGCCGCATCGAGCCCGGATTCGTTCAGCACGTCCGGCGATGCGCCAGCGGAGTTGTGGACATGGTCATCGTGGTGTGTCATACAGTTTGCATCCCTTTCAATGTATGCCTCACATGCGCCGCAGGCGCATGGTGCGGTTGTTTTTCCAGAGCCGTCCATACGCCTGGGACGCAGGCATGCTGCTGTCATGCAAGCGTACCATGCGTAATGCGCCTTCCGATCGGCAGCACAGGATCAGGCTGATGGACGCCAGGAGCGATGACGCGGCGGAGACCCGCCATCGCGTGTAGGAATGACCCAATTGCCTCTTCCTGCATACGTTTCTGCAGGAAAGCCTTCGTGCACCAGCTACCTGCGCCGGTTGGCGACAGGCTGCGGATGTTCCATAAACAGCGCTTCACCCTGGATCACCCGCACCAGTTCGTCGAGCGTCAGGCGCGAGAGCGACCGTGGCGGCGCCTTGGGCGTACCGCAGAGCAACATTCGTTTCCCCGGATGGAGATACCAGTCGGCGTCGCGATCAACGATCTGCAGATCGTGATAGACCGGCGACAGATCGACATTGGAGCGTGAGCGCGCAGCGACCCCCATCCAGCCTTGTTCATTGCGATAGGCATAGAGCACCGCACCGTGACGATACGCGAGTTTGCTCGAACCGCCATCATCACTGTCGAGCGCAATCCCCAGTCCCCACGGCGTCTCGAACTCGATGCGACGCGCAAACGCCTTTTCGAGGCGTATCTGGCGCTGCTCGTGCTCATACCATGCATCCAGATTTGGGAGCATTGCGTATGTCACGTGGTGAGGGCGATTGGGAAACAGGAGATTGTAGCCGGATACCAGCGCATTAACGTTGAAGAACCCCTGCGAGCCACGCGGAGCGGATGCATGATCGATCTGATTCACCTGCTCGACAAGACGCGCAAGCGCCTCATCATCGGGGGCGACGCTGCGCCGCACCAGTTCGGCGGCACAGAGATCCTGCGCGTCGGGCCGGTGGTGGTCGAACCGTCCGCCACCGGTATCGACGTGGATGATCTGGGGGTCTTCATCGGGCGGGCGATGATGAAGCGTCTCACCGGCGGGAACGAAATGCAGTGCGGCGTTTCCCGCGCCGCCGAATCGCACCAGTATCCAGATAGCCGTCAGGCAATCGAGATCCGGAGCGAGGTGCCCCACGATGGTGGTCAACTGCTCCACGGCGACGAAGCTCGCTTTCCAGACCTGCCGGGTATGCGCCCTGAGCTGGCATGCAGGAGGCATATCAATCCAACTGGCAAGTATAGCAGAAAAATGGCAATCCGGCAATGCAGATTCGGGCGTGGAAACTGGTCTGCTGCCGGCGAACAATTGCATACCGTTGCGCTTGCGTTTTGCATGTGAACGCCGTATAATACCACAAAGTCCCGCGCATGCACTCGCCCTCTGGCGCAAACCGCCTCTTGCCGCCGGGATAAGGAAAGGGCATGGAACAGCAAGAACAGGCTGCCACAAACCATCAACATACGAACGCCACTCAATCGTTCGACAACGGTGACGCTGCGAATGGTCAGTCGGCCGATCAGAGCGACGACCGGGAATTGATGGAGCAGTTTCTCGCCAACCCTGCTCACGACTACCGCAATCTTCAGTACGGCGATACGGTCGATGGGATCATCATGCGCGTCAGCCGTGATGAGATTCTGGTCGATATTGGCGCCAAAGCCGAGGGTGTGGTGCCCGCCAGGGAGATGCAATCGCTCTCCGAAGAGGATCGGGCGGCGCTGAAAGCCGGCGATCCGCTGCTGGTCTTTGTTGTTCAATCCGAAGACAAAGAAGGTCGAGCAACCCTCTCGATCGATCGGGCGCGTCAGGAGAAGAGCTGGCGCCGCCTGCAGCAGTGCTACGAAACTGGCGAGGTCATCGAAGCCCGGGTGATCAACTACAACAAGGGTGGATTGCTCGTCAATCTCGATGGTGTGCGCGGGTTCGTGCCCTCCTCGCAGGTCAGCGGCATCAGTCGCGGCTCCGAGACGCAGAAGCAGTCGGAGATGGCGCGCATGGTGGGTCAGACGCTGGCATTGAAGGTGATCGAGATCAACCGCAATCGCAACCGTTTGATTCTGTCGGAGCGCCAGGCGGCGATGGATGTGCGTGAAGGGCGCAAGGGTGAGTTGCTGTCGGCGCTGAAGGAAGGCGACATTCGCGAAGGTGTCGTGACATCCGTCTGCGACTTCGGCGCGTTTGTCGATATAGGCGGCGCCGATGGCCTGGTGCATCTTTCGGAACTTTCCTGGAGTCGGGTCAAACATCCGAGCGAAATCCTCAAGCCGGGTGAAAAAGTGCAGGTGTATGTGCTCAGCATTGACAATGAGCGCAAGCGGATTGCGCTTTCGCTGAAGCGCACCCAGCATGAGCCATGGGCCACGGTTGGTGAACGGTACCACATCGGTCAGATGGTCGAGGGCGTGGTGACGCAACTCGCACCGTTTGGCGCATTTGTGCGGATAGAGGACGGGGTCGAAGGGTTGATCCACGTGTCCGAAATGGGCGATGGGCGCGTCCAGCATCCGCGCGATCTGTTGCAGGAAGGCGACGTGGTTCAGGCGCGCATTATCCGGATCGATCCGGCGCGCAAACGTATCGGTCTGAGCATGCGCCAGTCATCCGACGAACAGAGCGTCGATCAGCCATCCGATGATGAGGCGCCTGATGCCGGCGAGTGAACGCGGTCGATGTCCGGAGTGCTGCGTAGAGGACGACTCCAGGTTGCCAGTCCAGACTCTTGGTTGTAACAGCGCTAGGGAGAACTGCTATGTCCGAGCGGGTATACGATAAGTTTACAAAACGCGCCAAGCAGGTGCTGCAAATCGCTACTGAAGAGGCGCGTGCGTTCAATCATCCCTACATCGGCACCGAGCACATTCTGCTCGGTCTGATCCGTGAGGGTGAGGGCGTTGCGGCGCGGGTGCTCGATGAACTGGGCGTCAAACTCGCCCAGGCGCGCCACGCCGTTGAGTTCATTGTCGGTCACGGAGAGGGCCCGCCGCGACAGGATCAGGATCTTACTGCGCGCGCCAAGAAGGTCATAGCCTATGCGGTTGAGGAAGCCAAGCGCCTGAATCATCACTATATCGGCACTGAGCACCTGCTGCTCGGTCTGGTGCGCAACGGGGAAGGCGTTGCAACCGGCGTTCTCGACATTCTGGGCGTATCGCTCGAGCAGGTGCGCACGAATGTGATGCGTGTGCTGCGCCAGGGTGCCGGCGCCGGTCTCGAACGTTCCGGCGCTACGTCGTCAGGTGCATCGCAGTCGTCGCAGCGCCAGAGCAAGACACCGTACCTCGATGCGCTCGGCACCGACCTGACGGAGATGGCGGAAGCCGGGCGCCTCGACCCGGTCATTGGTCGTCAGCACGAAATCGAGCGCGTGATCCAGATTCTCAGCCGCCGCACGAAGAATAACCCGGCGCTGATCGGTGAACCGGGGGTCGGCAAAACGGCGATTGTCGAAGGATTGGCGCAGCGCATCGTCGCTGGCGAAGTGCCGGATAGCATCAAGGGCAAGCGGGTGGTGACGCTTGATATGGGCGCGCTCGTTGCAGGCACCAAGTACCGTGGTCAGTTCGAGGAGCGGCTGAAGCGGGTTGTCGATGAAATCAAAGAAACCCGCTGCATCCTGTTCATCGATGAGTTCCATACCATTATCGGCGCAGGCGGTGCAGAAGGCACGCTCGACGCCGCCAACATCCTGAAACCGGCGCTGTCGCGTGGTGAGCTGCAGACGATCGGCGCAACGACGCTCGATGAGTATCGCAAGTACATTGAACGCGATGCAGCGCTTGAGCGCCGCTTCCAGCCGGTGATGGTCGAGCAGCCGACCGAGGAAGAAACGATCGAGATTCTGCGTGGCATCAAGAGCCGGTACGAAGACTTCCACCAGTTGCAGATTTCCGATGAGGCGATCAAGGCGGCTGCACATCTCTCGGCGCGCTATGTGCCCGACCGTTTCCTGCCCGATAAGGCGATCGACCTGATTGATGAGGCGGCGGCGCGTGTTCGTATGACACGCTCGGCGACCCCGCCCTCGCTCCGCGATGCGCTGCGTGGTCTGGAGGCGATCCGGAAGGAGCGCGAAGCCGCGATCGAGGATGAGCAGTTCGAACTCGCGGCTGACCTCCGTGAGCGCGAAGAGCGCATGCTGGCGCGTATCGAGAAGATCGAAGCTGAACTTGGCATTGGCAGCGATGCCCATCTTGTGGAGCGCCCATACGTCACCGAAGAAGACATCGCCGATGTCGTCGGGATGTGGACCGGTATTCCGGTCAAGCGCCTGAAAGGTGATGAAACGACTCGTCTGCTTCAGATGGAAGAGTATCTACACAGTCGCATCGTCGGGCAGCACGAAGCGATTGTGACCATTGCCAAGGCGGTGCGCCGCGCGCGTGCAGGGCTGAAGGATCCCAAACGTCCCATCGGCTCGTTTATCTTCTGCGGTCCGACCGGCGTTGGGAAAACTGAACTGGCAAAGGCGCTCGCTGAGTTTATGTTCGGCTCCGAAGAGCACCTGATTAAGATCGATATGTCTGAGTTCCAGGAGCGCCATACAACCTCACGCCTGGTCGGTTCGCCTCCCGGATATGTGGGATACGGCGAAGGCGGGCAGTTGACCGACGCGGTGCGGCGCAAGCCCTATTCGGTGGTGCTCTTCGATGAAATCGAGAAGGCGCACCCTGATGCGTTCAACCTGCTGCTCCAGGTGCTGGAGGATGGCCACCTGACGGACGGCAAAGGGCGACGAGTCGATTTCCGCAATACTATCATTATCATGACCTCGAACGTCGGCACTGAGCATATCCGGCGGGCGTCGCGCATCGGTTTCTCCGGCTATAGCGCCGGCAGCGAACTCGATAATGAGGATATTCGCAAGAAGGTGGACGATGCGCTCAAGCAGCTGTTCCGCCCCGAGTTCCTCAATCGTATCGATGCAACTATTATTTTCCATGCGCTGACCAACGAGGAGATCCGCCAGATCACGCGGTTGATGCTCAAGCGGGTGCAGGAACAACTCAAAGAGCACAATCTGACGCTCGAGATCACCGACGAAGCCTGCGATCTGCTGGCGAAGCGCGGGTATGATCCGGCGTATGGTGCGCGTCCGTTGCGCCGCATTATCACAAACCTGATCGAAGATCCGCTCTCAGAAGGCGTGCTGGAGGGTCGTTTCCGCCCTGGCGATCAGGTGCTGGTCGATGTGGCGACGCTCGATAATGGCGAGCAGTATCTCCGCCTGCGTCCGGCGCGTGAAGTGGAGGAGACGCAAACCGTGGAAACGGAGACCGTCGGGGTCTCTGGTTGATCCAGACCAAGGCAGATCGTTCACCCCTGGAGCCGGAGCAGTTGTGGGTGACTGCTTCGGCTCGGTGCTTTTGTTGGCGGGTCGCCGAACCTCCGTGGTATAATGGAACGGATGAGCGTCATGGGTGATGGTTGCGGGGAGGTGTCTGATGCCAGAGCGCTGCCTGTGATTCTGGCAGGGCGACGTAACGCAATCGGACCTTCGCGCGCTTGCAGGAGTTCATCAGCCAAAAGGCGCAGCTGTTCGGCGTCCCGGTAATCGCGATCGATTAGTGTGACACCAGCTGTACCTGCCTGGTCTGTGGCGATTGTGCACGGGCGAATCACTGCTCGCCGACAGTGTTCCGCCATGAGCCCTGAGACTGATTATCGTTGATAATACCGCATTGCTATATGCGGTTTCAGGCTTTGTGATGCCAGGTGTAGTGCTCCAAAATCAAAAATCAAAAATGGTATGAGTGTCTGACCCGAAGGAGCATGCCAGTGACAAAAGTGCGCACGGTGTTCGTCTGCCAGCAGTGCGGCTCGCAGCAGTCGCGCTGGATGGGCCGGTGCCCCGATTGCGGTACATGGGATAGCCTGGTCGAACAGACCGAACGGCGCGACTCCTCTTCCGGCAGCCGTCGTACCGCTCCAGGTGTACAGAGCCGTCCAGTTGGGTTGCGCGACGTTGCTATCGGTGGCTTTGCGCGCCTGCCAGTGCTGGGAAGCGAGTTTGTCGGAGTGCTTGGCGGCGGTCTGGTGCCTGGCAGCGTGGTGCTGATTGGCGGCGAACCAGGGATCGGCAAGAGTAGCCTGTTGCTGCAGGCCGCTGCGCATTTTGCCGAACACGTCGGTCTCGCGCTCTATGTGTCGGCGGAGGAGTCTGTCCAGCAGATCAAACTGCGCGCTGCACGTATGGGGCTCGAACCGGAACGCCTGCTCGTCTATTCTGAAACTAACCTGAACGCTATTCTCGATCAGATCGTGGCGGTCAAACCGCAGCTGGTCGTCGTCGACTCGATCCAGACGGTTTACCTGGAGGAGTTGAGTTCTGCCGCAGGGAGCGTCAGCCAGGTGCGTGAGGGGGCGCTGCGTCTGTTACGCCTTGCCAAAGAGCATGCCATGCCGATGTTCCTGGTTGGTCATGTCACCAAAGAAGGGGCGATCGCCGGACCGCGCGTGCTTGAACATATCGTCGATGTAGTACTGTACCTGGAAGGGGATCGTTTCCACCAGTACCGCCTGCTGCGCGGCGTCAAGAACCGCTTTGGCTCAACCGACGAGGTTGGCGTTTTTGAGATGACGGCGCAGGGATTGCGCGAAGTGCCGAATCCATCGCAGGCGTTTCTTTCGGAACGCACCACCAATGCACCCGGATCGGCAGTGGCGGTGACGATGGAGGGGACGCGCCCCATCCTGGTTGAAGTGCAGGCGTTGACTGCCAGCAGCGCCGGCGCGCAACCGCGCCGCACCGCCAACGGCTTCGATATGAACCGCCTGTTGATGCTGATTGCGGTGCTGACCAAACGAGTCGGACTGCCGTTGTTCAATCAGGATGTCTATGTTAACATTGTTGGTGGTCTGCGTATCGATGAACCAGCGGTCGATCTGGCGGTTGCAGTCGCAATTGCGTCATCATTCCGCAATGTGCGCGTGCGCCACGATCTCGCCATGGTTGGTGAGGTTGGACTGGCGGGAGAGTTGCGTAGCACCGGGCAGCTGGAACGACGCCTTACTGAAGCGTCGGGGCTGGGGTTTACCCGTGCGCTCTGCCCGGAAACGGCGCATTTGCCGCGTGTCGACGGTCTTGGCGTTATCACAGCGCGTGCGCTTGCCGATGCAATTGAAACTGCGTTGCACGATCGTGACATCCACGCTCATGAGAGTCAGTCTTAATTTTGTTGCTCGCCTGATAGGTATGTTTGCATTGGGGTATCTGGGGTTTCGTATTGGCATCACGCTATCGGGCGAACCTCCAACCGAAATTGAGGCGCTGGCGACCCAGCTGCTGGCGCTGGCAGGCGCCGGGTTAGGTCTGCTGACCACCCATCGCTGGACGATCGAGCCGGTCCGTGATCTGATCCGCCATATGCGGAGCGTGTCGATTGCTGAATTGACGGCGCTTGTGTTTGGCGCTCTCGTCGGATTGATCTTCGCTGTGCTCCTGTCGATTCCGCTGGCGCAACTGCCGCCGCCGTTCGGTCAGTTCGGCCCGATCATCGCTGCTGGTGCGCTGGCATATCTCGGCGCGATCCTGTTCTCCAGTCGCAAGAAAGATATTGCAGACCTGATCCTTGCCTCGCGGCGCGGCACATTCTCCTGGTCGCAACAGGTCGGCAATGCGATTCAGCCGCCGCGTCGGTACCTGCTCGATACCTCGGCTATTATTGATGGGCGGATTGCTGCCGTGGCACAGACCGGCTTCATCGATGGAACCTTGCTGGTGCCCGACTTTGTCCTGCACGAACTGCAGGCGCTGGCAGACTCGGCTGATGAACTGCGGCGCGTGAAAGGGCGTCGTGGACTCGAGATTCTGAATATGATGCAGAAGCAGATGGATAGCGCGGTCGAAGTGCTGAACGTCGAAGTTCCGGGAACGATGGATGTGGACGAGAAACTCGTCGTTCTGGCGCGCCAGTATCGCTGCCCGGTCATTACGAACGACCATAACCTTGGGCGCGTTGCGGAACTTCAAGGGGTCAAGGTCTTGAGCCTGAACCATCTTGCCGACGCGGTTCGCCCGCCGGTCATCCCTGGCCAGGATCTGCGGGTGACGATCCGCGATATTGGACGTGAGCGCGAGCAGGGGATTTCGTTTCTGGAAGATGGCACAATGGTGGTTGTCGAGGATGCACGTCGCCTGATTGGGCGCGAGGTGGATACGATCGTCACGCGCGTCTATCAGACGCAGACCGGTCGGATTGTTTTTGCGCAATTGCGCATGGAAAATGTTGTCAAAGGATGAGAGATCTATCGAGCAGGAGATGCACTGCATGGCTCTTTCGTCGTTGAACACGTCCCGATCGATCAATGCCGGTATCCCCGGTCCGCGCGCGGCAGCTCTGGTTGATCGCGATCAGAAGGTCTTTGCTCCGTGTATGGGTCGGGTGTATCCCTTTGTGATGGAACGCGGTGTGGGATGTGAGGTGTGGGATGTCGATGGCAATCGTTACCTCGATTTCAACGCCGGTATCGCCGTTGTCTCCGCAGGTCATTCGCATCCGCAGATTGTACGCGCCGTTCAGGAACAGGCAACCCGCTTCATCCATATGGCGGCGACCGATTTCTATAACGAGCCGATGGTGACGCTGGGTGAGAAACTGGTTGCGACCATGCCGCGCGCGTATGACTGGCAGGTGTTCCTGGCGAACTCCGGCACGGAAGCGGTCGAGGCTGCGATTAAGCTGGCGCGTTATGCGACCGGTCGCCAGGGTATTATTGCCTTCTTTGGCGGCTTTCACGGGCGATCCTACGGCGCCCTGTCGCTGACCGCCTCGAAACCGGTGCAGCGGCGCAGCTACTTTCCTCTGGTTCCTGGTACGTTCCACGCTTTCTACGCCAACCCGTATCGCCCGCCATTCGGTGTCGATCCGTCGCGCGTGACGGAAGCGTGCCTGTCGTACATCGAGGACACGCTGTTTCGCACGGTGGCGCCGCCGCACGATATTGCAGCGATAGTCGTCGAGCCGATCCAGGGTGAAGGCGGCTATGTGGTTCCTGCACCAGGGTTTCTCTGCGGGTTGCGCCGGTTGTGCGATCAGTACGGCATCCTGCTGATCCTCGATGAAGTGCAGAGTGGCGTGGGTCGCACCGGCACGATGTGGGCGTTCGAGCAGGAATGTCCGTCTGGGGCGTGTGCGGTGTGTGACTGTGCGCAACCCGTCGGTTGCGTTCCCGATATTCTGGTGACTGCCAAAGGACTTGGCGGGGGTGTGCCGATTGGTGCCATTGTGGCGCGCAAGGCGTTCACTTCGCTGTGGGCGCCTGGATCGCATGGCAATACGTTTGGCGGGAATGCGCTGGCGTGCGCCGCAGCAAACGAAGTGATCGATCTGGTGCGCAACGAACTGGCTGCCAGCGCAGCGCGCGTCGGCGCGCATCTGATGCGTGGCTTGCGCGACCTTCAGCAGCGCTGCGAGGTGATCGGCGACGTTCGTGGGCGAGGACTGATGATCGGCGTCGAATTCGTCAATGATCGCAAAACGCGCGAACCGGCGCCGGCGCTGGCGCAGCGTGTGATGGAGGAAGCATTTCGTCGCGGTCTGCTGATCCTGACCTGTGGCGCTTCAACGATTCGCCTCTGCCCTCCGCTGGTGCTCACCGAGGCGCAGGTCGATGAGGGGCTGGCAATCTTCGAGGCGGCGCTGCGCAGCAGCCTGTCGTGATCAGCCGATAGTATATGCTGGCGGTGTCATCGGCGGTTTCGGTCGCTGACGCACCGCCAGCCATCCGCCCAGCGCACCGAGCGCCACGGCGAACAATAGATGGATCAGTCCGGCACAGAACCCCATAAATGGTCCGATAAAGGTCACCATGGTGCGAATGTCGTCGCTGGTCAGTCCTGAGGACGGTTGTTGCGCTTCAACCTGTCGGAGAACTTCTTCAAACAGAGCCGGGTCATTTTGTATGATCATGAATGCCACAATCCAGAAAATGACCGATCCGATCAAAGCGCCAACTCCGGCGATGCTGCCTGCCATCAATCCGCTGCCAATTCCCGCCGTCGGATCGCTCCAGCGCACTCCGAGGTAGCCGGCGACTGCCGCCAAAACCATCGTTCCGATCGGACCGCAGCAAAACACCCCAACCGCCGGAATGAAGGAAAATCCGACAACCACGACGATACTGATCACTGCAAAGATGAGCCCCGACTTCAGTCCGCCAGACATGTTTCCTCCCTCTGTGGACTCCAGAGAACCTGGTGAGGTGATCGTCATCACTGTGCACCGACGCAGATGGGCGCCAGTCGGAGCGGTGTAGCCCGTCCGATGACTGCGCCAGCCGCACCGGTGGCGGTCTCCTGCGCCAGGGAACACAGCGGTATTGTACCACGCATCGATTGACACGCTACGTTCTATCCCCTAGAATGGCAAAGCCCTGAAACCAGCGCTCTGAACTCTGATTGATGCACGTGCATGAGGAATCTTCCCGCTGTTTGGTCACTCGATGGCGCCTGGACATTGCTGCCGGTCGATACGTTTCGTCAGGGATTCTATCCAGCCGACGATGACACCTGGCTGACGCAGGAGATACCGGCGCACTGGCAACAGCATCCGCTGCTCGAACGCTACGCGGGTTGCATGGTCTATCGTCGGCGGTTTACCCTGCCAGAGGCGATAGCAGATGCTTCGGAGCAATCGCTGCCGGTCCGATACTTTCTGCGCTTCAACGGCGTATTCTACTGGGCGCAGCCATACTTCAACGGCGTTGATCTTGGGCGTCACGAGGGGTATTTCGAGCCGTATGAGCGTGAGGTGACTGCCTGGATTGCACCAGAGAACGAGATACTGGTCGAGGTCGAGTGTCCCGATGAGGCGAATAAATCGGGCAAACGCCTGATCACCGGTATTTTCTCGCACTGGGATTGCATGGATCCGCTCGCCAACCCCGGCGGCATCTGGCTGCCGGTTGAACTGGCGGCGACCGGTCCGGTTCGATTGCGGGAGGTGTTCCTGCATACCGAAGCGGCTGGCGAGTCGCTGGCGGAACTGCGCTTCCGCGCCGTCGTCGACTCGGATGCGGCGCGTGATGTCACGCTGCGCTGGACGTTTGCGCCGGTCAACTTTGCTGGAGCGGTTCAGACGGTTGAACAGCGCCGCGCACTGGCAGCAGGGGCGCACGAGATTGCCGGGGTGCTGCTGGTACATGATCCGCATCTCTGGTGGCCTCACGATATGGGTTCACCAGACCTGTACGCGGTAACGCTCGAGGTCGTATGTGATGGCGTCGTCTCTGATGCACGCACCGTTCGCTTCGGCATCCGTACCTTTGAATTGCACGACTGGATACCATATCTCAACGGGACGCGCTTCTTCGTCAAAGGAAACAATTATCCGCCGACCGATGTGCGCATCGCAACCACAACGCGCGAACGGTGCATCGAGGACCTGCGTCTGGCGCGTGCGTGCCACATGAACATGCTGCGCGTGCACGGGCACGTCGGGCATCCGGCGCTCTACGACGCCGCCGATGAAATGGGCGTTCTGCTCTGGCAGGATTTCCCGCTGCACTGGCTCTACCGCCGCGAGGTGCTGCCCGAAGCGCGCCGTCAGGCGCGCGCGATGGTGCGCCTGCTCGGCAACCATCCATCGGTTGCGCTCTGGTGTATGCACAACGAACCGGTGTATGTCGTCGATACTCGTGACGAGCGTGTCACGACACGCATGCGCACGTATGCGTCAATGTTCGTCTTCAGCTGGAACCGTGATGTGATGGACAGCGAGTTGAAGCGGGTGGTCGAACGGGAGGACGGCAGGCGACCGGTGGTGCGTTCGTCGAACGAGTTTCCCATTCCCGGCATTCGCGCCGGCACCAGCACACATTTCTACTACGGCTGGTACAAAATCTATGGACGCCTCGAAGAGTGGGAGCCGTTGATCCGTCGCTTCCCGCAGTTAGTGCGCTTCGTTACCGAATTTGGTGCGCAGAGTTTCCCGAACGTCGAGAGTTGCGTCAAATTCATGGACGCCGATATCGGGCGCATTGACTGGCAACGCCTCATCGAGCGTCATCAGTTTCAGGCGGACATTATGGCGCACTGGTATGACTGGCGCGCTGCGCATTCACTCGAGGAACTGGTGCAGATGTCGCAGGAGTATCAGGTGAAGGTCAACCGCCACTATATCGACCGGTTGCGATTGCGCAAGTATCGTCCCACCGGCGGCATCATGCCGTTCATGTTCCACGATGCCAACCCATCGATCTCGTGGTCGATCATCGATTACTGGCGGGTTCCGAAACGGTCATACGCTGCAATGCGCCTGGCGTTCAGCCCTCAGTATGTCTTCACCGTGCTGGAAAAAGAAACCATCGCCCTCAACGAAGCGCTCGATCTGCCGGTCTATGTGGTCAACGACGCGCACCGCGACCTGGCAGTGACAGCAACCGCGCGTCTGTTCGGTCCTGACGCTGCTGTTCTGGCGTCCGTCGAGCGATCCTTTACGTTGCCTGCCGATTGCATGGCCATGGAGGTCGAACGGTTACGCCTGATCCCGTCGGAACCCGGAACGTACCGCCTGGAGTTGACGCTGGAGGGCGATCTGGCAGAAACCATCGTCAATGTCTATGCTGTTCATGCCCTGTCCAGTTAGAAAGGAACCATCTCATGCTCGACAAAGCCCATGCGATTGCCCCTGAGATCATTCGTCTGCGCCGGGAAATCCACGCGCACCCCGAACTTGCATTCCAGGAAGTGCGGACCGCTCAACTGGTTGCAGAGACGCTGCGCGAGATCGGCGGCATCGACATCCGAACCGGCGTCGGCAAAACCGGCGTCGTCGGGCAGCTGGGAACTGGCGACGGACCGACGATCGGCATTCGCGCCGATATGGATGCGCTACCGATCGATGAAGCAACCGGTTTGCCCTTTGCTTCGCAACATGCGGGGGTTATGCACGCATGTGGTCACGATGCGCACACTGCCATCCTGCTTGGTGTTGCGCATCTGCTCAAACAGGAATTCGCCGCCGGGAACCTGCGCGGGAATGTGCGGTTTCTCTTCCAGCCCGCCGAAGAAGCGCAGGATGACGAAGGGCTGAGCGGCGCACCACGGATGATCAACGATGGCGCACTCGACGATGTTGATCACGTCATCGCACTGCACGTCGACTCGGCATTGCCAGTTGGGAAGATGACCATTCGCGGCGGCACAAGTTCGGCGGCGGTCGATAGTTTTCGGGGATGGATTACGGCGAGCGGCGGGCATGGCGCGTATCCGCATCTGGGAACAGACCCGCTCTGGATGCTGTTGCCGGTCATGCAGGCATTGCACGGCATTGTTGCACGCCGGATCGACCCGATCCAGCCGGCGGTCGTCAGTCTCGGCGTCGTGCGTGGCGGAACGGCGTCGAACGTTATTCCGGCAGAGGTCTATCTGGAAGGGACACTGCGCAGTTTCGATCCCGGGGTGCGTGAGCAACTGATCGCCGAGGTCGAGCGCGCCTTTGCGGTTGCGCGCGCCGTTGGCGGCGACTACCGGCTGGAGATCGAACGCGGCTACCCTGCTGGTCGGAATGATCCCGCCGTCAGCGACTGGATTGCCGAGACGATTACCGATCTGATCGGCGCCGACGCCATTGATCGCACCCGCATCGGTATGGGGGCGGAAGACTTTGCCTATATGACGCAGAAAGCGCCGGGGGCAATGTTTATGCTTGGTGCAGCCATCGATGACGGCGTGAGTCGCGGGCACCACACGCCGATCTTCGATATCGACGAGCGCGCGCTGCCGATTGGTGCGGCCATTCTTGCCGAAACTGCGCGCCGCTACCTGGCGCGTAAGGCGTGATAATGGCAGTTGTAGGATAATAACATGATGTAGAGACGTTGCATTGCAACGTCTCTACGATACGGAACCGGTGTTTCTACAGTTCAATCTTTGTGCCCAGCACCTGGAGGAACTTCGCGATCCATTCAGGATGTGCGGGCCAGGCGGGCGCCGTCACCAGGTTACCATCGACATGCGCTTTGTCGGCAGGAAGATCGACGTAGCGACCGCCGGCACGGTTGACATCCGGACCCACCGCCGGATAGGCGGAGCACGACTTGCCCTCCAGGACGCCCGCCGCCGCCAGCACCTGCGCGCCATGGCAGATCGCGGCAATTGGCTTGTTGGCAGCCGCAAAGTGGCGAACGATATCCAGCACCTTTTCGTTCAGGCGGATGTACTCCGGCGCGCGTCCGCCGGGGATCACCAGCGCGTCGTAATCCTCGGCGCGAACCTCGGCGAATGTCGCGTTCAGTGCGAAGTTGTGCCCTAGCTTCTCGCTGTATGTCTGATCGCCTTCGAAGTCGTGAACCGCTGTGCGCACCTTGTCGCCCGCCTTCTTGTCGGGGCAGACAGCGTGAACATTGTGTCCGACCGCCAGCAGCGCCTGAAACGGCACCATTACCTCATAATCCTCGACGTAGTCGCCCACGAGCATCAAGACGTTCTTCGCCGCCATTGGAAAACTCCTTTCTGCTCCTTTGCACGTTTGCCGTGTATTGTGCGCGTGGTACTCCGGGGATGGAATCATTATACCTGAATCTCTGCGATAGTGCGAAGCGAGTATCCGGGGTCCGTGTTCAGATTGGGGGTAACAGCATTTGCGCAACGACCGCACCCTCGACTCCAGGAGCAGTGTGAACAGTTACTATTCGGGGTAACTGTTCAGGCGTATCGTAAAAATACGTTTCCGAAAAACCGCATCCTGAGTAGCGCGCAGCGCCCCCGTACGCCCCCGTACGGGGGTACGGGGGCAGCGTATATCGAAGGGGCGGTTTTTCGGTGTCCTGCGTTCTTCGGATAGGCGCTAAGCGTGGACGTTGTGGACTTCGCGCCTTTGTGGTGCGATTATCAGTTGATGCCCGTTGTGGTCATAGTTGCCATGCGGGGTTTGTGCAGGCGGATAGCCTGCGCTCCTGAGGGCAAGGCGACTACATCCAGAGGAACGGTTGACACGTTCCGCCGGCATTCTTCCCTCACCTGTCCTGCTCTTGTGTATAGAATGTGTCGCTGTTGTAAACCTTGACTTAACCTCTCAAATCTACTATAGTGAGCGCGGATTTAATCAGATTTGATGAGAATTGATACTTCCATGACCGCGATGCATTCGACATCGGCAGCAGCGCTGTTGCCGGACGACCGGCCGCATGTTGTGGTGGTTGGCGGTGGGATCAGCGGCATGAGTGCGGCGTATGAGTTGTCCCGCGCCGTGCGCAATGGCGGTTCGGCGGTGGCTGTGACCCTCATCGAGCGCGAGGCGCGCCTGGGCGGCAAGATTGTGACCGAGCGTCACGGTCCGTTCATTATCGAAGGCGGACCCGACTCGTTCATGGCGCAGAAACCATGGGCGGCTGAACTGGCGCGTGAGATCGGTCTTGCCGACGAGTTGATGGTTGCTTCGCCGATGCGCCGCACAACCTGGGTGCTGATACGTGGACGACCGCAGCCGCTCCCTGAAGGCATGCTGCTGATTGTTCCGACACGCATCGCTCCTTTTGCCTTTTCGCCGCTCATTTCTCCATTCGGTAAACTGCGCATGGCGCTCGACCTGTTCGTTCCGGCGCGTCGTGACGATGGCGATGAGACGCTGGCCGATTTCGTCCGCCGCCGTCTTGGAAGCGAGGCGCTTGATCGTCTGGCGGAGCCGATCCTCTCCGGCATTCACAGCGCCGAGTGCGAACGCCAGAGCATTATGGCCACCTTTCCGCGCTTCCGCGAACTGGAAAAGCGTCACGGCAGCCTGATCCGCGGGATGCTCGCGGCGCGGCGCGCTGCACCGCCTGCTTCCGCGCATCAGTCGCCGTTTATGACCCTGCGCGGCGGCATGGGTTCGCTGGTCGAGCGGCTGGAGCAGCATCTGACGGCGCGCATTCTGACCAATCGCCAGGCGACAGCGCTGACATACGATGCCACTGCTGCTCGTCCATACCGCCTGCGGCTGGACGACGGCGTGACATTGAACGCCGATGCCGTTATTCTGGCGACGCCGTCCTACGTTGCTGCCGACCTTGTCGATGAGTCGTTTCCGGCGCTGGCAGATGCACTGCGAGCCATCCGGTATGTTTCGACAGCGACGATCTCGATGATCTACCGGCGCAGCAAGGTCGGGACGCCGCTCGAGGGGTATGGTCTGGTCATTCCGCGCAGCGAACAGACCTGGATCAACGCCTGCACCCTCTCCTCGGTCAAGTTCCGCCACCGCGCTCCCGATGAGTATCTGCTGCTGCGCTGCTTTGTCGGCGGGTCGCGCCGTCCGGAACTGCTGGCGCGCGATGACGACGACCTGGTGCGCCTGGCGCAGTCTGATCTGCGCGCCATTCTGGGTATTACGGCGAGCCCGGCGCTGACGCGCGTCTACCGCTGGCACAACGGCAACCCACAGTACGATGTTGGCCATCTGGAATCGATCGCTGCACTCGAGGCGCTCGCTCCCGACGGTCTGCTGCTGGCCGGTGCGGCGTATCGCGGCGTCGGCGTGCCCGACTGCATCAAACAGGGGCGTGAGGCGGCGCGTCGGGTGTTGGAGATGGTCGTTGCTCGGCACACCTCGCCGTAATCTTAACCGAGAGAGAAGATATCTCAACCTGTGGTATATTGTGAAAGTTGTAACATGTTATCGCCATGAACGATGCGGGATCAGCCGACCATGAATGGCTTTCGCTCGCCGAGGCGAGCGCCCTTCTCGGCGTAGCGGCATCGACGCTGCGGCGCTGGGGGGATGCCGGGAAGGTGCCGATGAAGCGCACGCTGGGCGGTCATCGCCGTTTTTCGCGGGCGGGACTGCTGCGGGCGCTGGAGGAGGCGCAGAAGCCTGATGCCTCCCCATCTCCGGCGCCGTTGTCGTTGCTGCGGTTCGATGCGCATGCAATGGCGCGCGCCGACTGGCACTCACGCCTGATGACGCATTCGAATGCCGAACGGATGCGTGGGCTCGGACAACGTCTTTTGGGATTGTTGATCCAGTATATCAATCGCCAGGAAGAAGACGAACGGTTCCTCAACGAAGCGCGTGCGATCGGGTGCGGGTATGGTCGCGAAACACGCGATGCCGGCGTCAGCATGCACGATACGGTACAGGCGTTCCTGTTCTTTCGCAACTCGTTTTCGCGGCTGGCCATGCCGGTGCCGGGCATTGCTCAACCAAATGATCTCGATCAGGCGGCCGCTCTCCACGCGCGTATCGATCGCTTCATGGATGCGGTGTTGCTGGGGGCGATTACCGGATATGAGCAGCAAGAGCGAGGTGATAGGGTATGCAGATAACCCTGATCGGTGTACATCAGCGCAATACGCCGGTGACCGTGCGCGAGCGACTGGCGTTCAGCCTCGCGGAAACGCCTGATGCACTTCTGGCGCTGCGCCGGTATGTCGATGAAGGGATCATCCTCTCGACATGCAATCGAGTGGAGATATGCGCCGTAACGCACGACGGTGTGGCAGGCGATGAGGCATTGAAAACGTTCCTTGTCGAACAGCGTGGCGTTGATCAGGTTGTGTTTGCGCCATCGCTCTATGTCTATCACAATGAAGCGGTGGTGCGTCATCTCTACCGGCTGGCGGCCGGTCTCGACTCGATGGTGCTCGGTGAGGATCAGATCGTCGGGCAGATCAAGGAAGCACTCGCGATTGCGCACGCTGCTGGGGCGATCGGTCCGGTGCTGCATCGGGTGTTGCATGGCGCCCTGGCTGCGGGGAAGCGTGCGCGCACGCACACCGGCATTGCTGCCGGTCACGTATCAGTGGTGTCAGTTGCGATCGATGCCATGCGTCAGTATTCCAGTCTGCTGGAGCAGGTGCGCGTGCTGGTCATCGGCGCCGGGCATATGGCGGAACTTGCGCTGAAACACCTGTCCGCTGCAGGATATACGAACGTGACCGTCGTCAATCGCACCGGGGAGCGCGCCAGTGCACTGGCGCAGCGGTATGGCGTCGCCTGGCGACCGTGGGACGCTCTCGATCACGCACTCGCAGCATGTGACGTTGTGGTCAGCTGCACATCCGCGCCTGGGATTGTGGTGTCGCGCCAGATGGTCGAACGGGTTGCCTCGAACCGCGTGACGCCGCTGTTCCTCTTCGATCTGGCAGTGCCGCGAGATATCGATCAGCGTGTTGCCGACATTCCCGGCGTGCACCTCTACGATGTCGATGCCCTCGAACCGATCTGCGTGACGAATCGCGCCATGCGCGCCGCTGAAGCACAGCGTGCGGAGACGATCATCGATGGTGAAGTGGCGAAGTTTATGGAATGGTGGGCAGTGCAACAGGCGGTTCCGACCATTCGCGCCTTGCGTCAGCGCGCCGAAGCCATTCGCGATGCCGAAATCCGGCGGGCGCTGGCGCGCTGCCCCGAGCTCTCGCCGCAGCAGCGTGAGACGGTGATCGCGCTGAGCACGGCGATTATCAACAAACTGCTGCATGAGCCGATCGTGGCGCTGCGCAACCCGTCCGCAGGCAGCGAATTGGCGATGGCAGTGCGTCAGCTGTTCAATATCAACGATACGGCTGTTCACATCTCTGATAAAGTGACATGACAGAAGCGATTGCCTGGAGAGGAAGCGTTCATCTATGTCTGAACAGGAGCATGACCGTCCATCAACCACTCCCTGGTTTGTCCAGTTCACGGCGTTCAGGGTCGATCCTGCCTGGCGTCGTCTGCCGTATGCTGCGCGCGCCGATGGACGCGAGGCGTTTGCCAGGGTGGTGAATGAGTATGCCGCAGAGACGACGACCTGGGCGTATAGCGGGATTGGTCTGAAGATCGGTGTTGACCTGCTCCTCTGGCGGCGCGGCGTTGACCCGAAAGCCATGCAGGAGATGACTGCGCGTCTGCTGAATAGCGGCATCGGCTGCTATAGCGAAATTTCGTATCAGCTGTTCGGCTATACGCGCCCTTCGGTCTATACTCGCCGACCTACCAGCCAGGAGCAGGCGATCGATCTCGATGATCGCCAGACGTATCTGATCGTCTATCCGTTCAGCAAAACCACCGACTGGTATCTGATGAGCCGTGATGCCCGTCAGGGTATGATGAATGAGCATATGCGCGTCGGTCATGAGTACGCCGACATCCGGCAGGTGCTGTTGTACGCCACCGGTCTCGATGATCAGGAGTTTGTCGTCGCTTATGAGACCGAGGATTTGCCAAGGTTCAGCCAGCTCGTCACCGATCTGCGCGCGACTGAAGCGCGCCGGTATACGCTGCGTGATACGCCGATTATCACTGCCATTCATCGCCCCTTGCACGAGGCGCTGGCACTGATTGGATGATGTATGACATCTCATCGCTTTCTGGCAGCGTGTCGCCGTCAGCCGACCGATGCCACGCCGGTCTGGTTCATGCGCCAGGCGGGTCGCTATATGCCGGAGTATCGCGCCATTCGCGAACGCTACGGCTTTCTTGAGATGGTGAAAACGCCGGAACTGGCTGCCGAAATCACAATGCAGCCGATCTGTGCCTTCCCGGTCGATGCTGCGATCATTTTTGCCGATATTCTGCCGTTGCTCGAGGGGATTGGTCTGCAGTTGACCTATGAGCAGGGCGAGGGTCCGGTCATTCACAATCCGCTGCGTTCACCCGCCGATATTGCCGCCTTGCACGACGCCGATCCGCGTGAGACGGTGGCGTATACGCTCCAGGCGATCCGGCTGGCGAAACGCGAACTGGAAGGTCGCGTGCCGCTGATCGGGTTTAGTGGCGCACCGTTCACCCTGGCAGCATATGCGATCGAGGGCGGGTCATCGCGTGATCACCGCCTGACCAAAGCGCTCATGTACGCCGAACCGCAAGCCTGGCGCGATGTGATGGAGCGCCTGACCGCTCAGGCGAGCGCCTATCTGATCGCGCAGATCGAAGCGGGCGCCGATGCCGTTCAACTCTTCGATAGCTGGGCAGGCGCGCTTGCACCTGGCGACTACGCCGATCATGTGTTGCCGTTTGTGCAAAAGTGCATTGTCGCTATACGCGCCGGGTGTGGCGTCGTTCCGCCGCCGCCAATCATCTACTTCGGCGTCGGCATGTCGGGAATGCTTGGGTTGCTGCGCCAGACCGATGCTGATGTGATCGGTCTCGACTGGCGAATCTACCTCGACGATGGATGGGCGCAGGTTGGTCCTGGCGTCGCCGTCCAGGGCAACCTCGATCCGCACATGCTTCTGGCGCCCTGGCCCGAAGTCCGTCGCCGCGCGGCCGATATTCTCGATCGCGCGGCCGGCCGTCCGGGGCATATCTTCAATCTTGGGCACGGGATTGTGCCTGAAACGCCGGTCGATACCGTCCGTCGTCTGGCTGAGTTCGTTCATGAATATTCAGCGGAATAAACCAATGACTGATCACACACCGCCAGCTGGCATTTTCTTGCTCGCCTACGGTACACCGGAGAGTCTCGACGATGTCGAACCGTACTTCACCCATATTCGCGGTGGACGCAAGCCGTCGCCTGAATCTGTGGAGCATCTGCGCGAACGCTACCGGCTGATCGGCGGGCGTACTCCGCTCAAGGACCTGACCTTCGCCGTCGCCGACAAACTGCAGGCGCGGTTCGATGGGGAAGCGCCGGGGCGCTACCGCGTCTACGTGGGCATGAAGCACTGGCATCCGTTCATTGCCGAAACAATGCAGCGGATCGCTGCCGATGGCGTGCAGGATGTCGTCGCCCTCGCGCTTGCGCCGCACTATTCCAGAATGAGTATCGGCGGCTATCGCAAATATGTCGATGAAGCAAATGCCGCCCTCGAACAACCGCTGCGGGTGACGTTCATCGAACGCTGGCACGATGATCCGGGGTTTCGACGGCTGATCGCGGATCGGATCGTTGCAGCGCGCGCAGAACTTCCCCCGGAATTGCGTGAGGAAGCACTGGTGCTTTTCAGCGCTCACAGCCTTCCAGAACGTATTTTGTCGTGGAACGACCCATACCCCGATGAACTGCGTGAAAGTGCAGCGGGCATCGCCGGTATGCTGGGGCTGACCGACTGGCGGCTGTGCTACCAGAGCGCCGGCATGACCGGCGAACCATGGCTTGGTCCTGACATTCTCGATTATCTGGAAGAATTGCACAGCGAAGGAGTGCGCGCTGTGATCAGCGCGCCGTTTGGCTTCGTTGCCGATCACCTCGAGGTGCTGTGGGACATCGACCGCGAGGCGCAGGATAAAGCGACGGAGCTCGGTATGACACTCCGGCGTATTCGCATGCCGAATGCCGATGACGAATTCGTGGACGTGCTGGCGGCGCTGCTTCACGATGTGCTGGAACGGCATCAATGAGAGATGTGCTGACCATTGGCACACGCGCCAGCAAACTGGCGCTGGTGCAGACGCATATGATCCGTGATGCGTTGCTTGCAGCGCATCCTGGATTGACCGTCGCCGTTGAACATATCACGACGCGCGGCGATATCATTCTCGACCGTCCGCTGAATGCGATTGGCGACAAAGGGTTGTTCGTTGTCGAGATCGAGGAGGCGATGCGTACCGGCAGGGTCGATCTGGCGGTTCACAGCGCCAAGGACCTGCCATCGACGCTGCCGCCTGATATGACGCTGGCTGCCTGCCCGCGACGCGCTGATCCGCGTGATGCGCTGGTGGCGCAGCCTGGTCTGAAACTTGCGACGTTGCCGTCCGGCGCGCGTGTTGGCACCAGCAGCCTGCGGCGCATGTGCCAGTTGCGGGCATTGCGCCCCGATCTGATGCTGGTCGATCTGCGCGGGAATGTCGATACGCGCCTGCGTAAGTTGCGCGAAGGGCAGTACGATGCTATCGTGCTTGCCGCAGCCGGCTTGAAGCGACTCGGTCTCGAGGATGTCATTACAGAACTGCTCGAACCAGATGTGCTGATTCCGGCGGTCGGTCAGGGGGTTATCGGCGTCGAGGCGCGCGCAGGCGATGACGAGGTGCTGCGTCTTCTCGCGCCGCTCGATGATCAGGCTGCACGCGCGGCCATTACTGCCGAGCGCGCATTTCTGGCGCGTATCGGTGGTGGATGCCAGGTGCCGGTTGGCGCGCTGGCGCACCTCGAAGGCGACGAATTGATGCTGCACGGGATGATCGGCGCACGGGACGGACGGATGGCGCGTGGCATGCGGAGTGGAGCAGCGTCAGACCCCGCCGGTCTGGGTATGGCGCTGGCGGAAGAGTTGCTCGAGGCAGGCGGGCAGGCGCTGCTCGCGGGGTGACGAATGCCATGGACACGACCGGTCGATTGCATGGGAAGCGGATCATCGTCACACGCGCCGCTGAACGCGCCGAAAGCCTGGCATCGGCGCTGCGCTCTCAGGGGGCGGAGACGCTGGTCTGCCCGACCATCGCCTATGCCCCGCCCGACGATCCTGAACCGCTCGAAACGGCTCTCGAACAGATCGACTGGTATGACTGGGTCATTTTCACCAGCGCAGCAGCTGTCGATGCGTTCGTGAGCCGTCACGCACTGCCGCTTCCTGTCCGGGTGCGTGTGGCAGCGGTTGGAACAGCGACCGCTGCTGCCATCGAGGCGCACGGCGAACGGGTCGATCTGCTACCCGGACGGCAGAATGCCGAAGGATTGCTGGCAGAACTTCACAACGTCGCCGGGAAGCGCTTCCTGCTCCCCGTCTCCGACATTGCGCGCGATACGCTGCCGGTTGGTTTGCGCGAGCGTGGCGCCGTAGTGGATGTCGTGACCGCCTATCGAACGGTTCCCGGTCCGGGGGTGCGCGACCTGATCGATGCGCTCTGCCGGCGCGCCGTGGATGTGGTCGTCTTCAGCAGCCCATCGACATTGCGGTATCTGCTCGATGGCATGGAACAGTTCGGCATCGCCCGTTCTGTGGCGCGCGCTTTGTTCACCGGCGTCGTGCTGATTGCAATAGGACCAACGACTGCGCAGGCCCTTCGAGATGAAGGGTTGCTCGTCGCTGCGCAGGCGCCAAACCCGGGGGTGGAAGAGGTTGTAGAGGCGGTGCGCCAGGGGTTATACCATTTTAGATTGTAGATTTTGGATTGGAGATTGCTGCGATAGCGTTGTGATGCGCTCTGATGAGTGTGCGCATGCGGCTTGTTCAATTCCAACTGGTGTTAGGGATACGCAGTTCGAGTGATAGTATCGGTGAAAACCAGGAAACCCAGACCCTTAACCCATAGGAGTGACCCATGATCAATCGTCCGCGGCGATTACGCCGCACACCCGCATTGCGTCGCATGGTGCGCGAAACCGTGCTGAGCGCCGACGATCTGATCGCACCGCTCTTTGTGGTTGCAGGCAGCGGTATTGTGCGTCCGATCCGCTCGATGCCGGGGCACGCTCAGATCTCGGTCGATCAACTCGATCCCGAAATCGGTGAAATCGCCGAACTCCAGATACCATCGGTTCTCCTGTTCGGCATTCCGGCGCACAAAGACCCGACCGGCAGCAGCGGATGGGACCCGGAGGGTCCGGTGCCGCGGGCGATTCGCGCGATCAAACGGATTGCTCCGCAGCTCATTGTGATTGCAGATGTGTGCGTATGTGAATATACCAGTCACGGTCACTGCGGTATTCTGGCTGATGTTCCTGGCAGTGGCGATGTGCTCAATGATCCGACACTCGACATCCTGGCGCGTTGCGCAGTGGCGTATGCCGATGCCGGCGCCGACATCGTTGCTCCCAGTGCCATGATGGACGGGCAGGTCGCTGCGATCCGTGCTGCGCTCGATGCGTCGGGTCATACCCAGGTCGCGATCCTGTCGTATGCCGCCAAGTTTGCGTCCGCCTTCTACGGACCATTCCGTGAAGCGGCTGAGTCAACCCCTGCGTTTGGCGATCGGCGCGCCTACCAGATGGACCCGGCGAACGGTCGTGAGGCGTTGCGCGAGGTGGAACTCGATGTGGCGGAAGGCGCCGATATGATCATGGTCAAGCCGGCAGGCGCCTATCTTGACATCATCAGCACGGTGCGGCAGCGTTACCATCTGCCGCTGGCGGCGTACCAGGTAAGCGGCGAGTATGCCATGATTAAGGCGGCAGCGCAGCTTGGATGGCTCGATGAGCGTCGTGCTGCGCTTGAAAGCCTGATCGCCATTCGCCGCGCAGGGGCGGATATGATTATCACCTATTTCGCCAAAGATGCTGCGCGCTGGCTGGCCACAGAATGAGGCGAGAGGCAGTGAGGTTACCGTATGAACACCACCTGTTCAGAGTCACTCTTTGCCGAGGCGCGTTCACTCTTTCCGGGCGGCGTCAACAGCCCGGTGCGCGCCTTTCGTGCGGTTGGCGGCGTGCCGCGGTTCATCGCGCGCGGTGACGGTGCGTTTCTGTTCGATGTCGATGGCAACCGCTACATCGACTATGTTCTCTCATGGGGACCGTTGATACTGGGGCATGCGCATCCCGACATCGTTGCAGCAGTGACCGAACAGGCAGCGCGGGGCACATCCTTTGGCGCGCCAACCGAACTCGAGAGCGAGCTGGCGCATCTCATCATCCAGGCGATGCCTGCGGTCGAAATGGTACGGTTCGTCTCGTCGGGCACCGAGGCGGCGATGAGCGCTCTGCGTCTGGCGCGCGCTGCAACTCGCCGCGATAAAGTCATCAAGTTTGCCGGGTGTTACCACGGTCATTTCGATGGCTTCCTGGTGCAGGCCGGTTCTGGTGTGGCCACACTTGGCCTGCCAGACAGTCCGGGGGTCACGGCGGCGACCGCCGCCGGCACGCTGACAGCGCCGTACAACGACCTCGATGCGGTCGAAGCGTTATTGAAGGCGAACCCCGGCGAAGTGGCAGCAATTGCCGTCGAGCCGATTGCCGGGAACATGGGGCTGGTCTTGCCGCAACCCGGCTTTCTTGCCGGTTTGCGACGCCTGGCTGACGAGCATGGCGCACTCCTGATCTTCGACGAGGTGATGACCGGTTTTCGGGTTGCATACGGCGGCGCACAGGGCAAATACGGCGTCACTCCCGATCTGACCTGCCTGGGAAAGGTCATTGGCGGCGGATTGCCTGCTGCCGCCTACGGTGGCCGGCGTGAGTTGATGGAATTGATTGCGCCGGCCGGTCCGGTTTATCAGGCAGGCACCCTGTCCGGCAATCCGCTGGCAATGGCAGCCGGTATTGCAACCCTGCGCGCCATTGGCGCGCCTGGCGTTTTCGAGCGGCTGGAACGGGCGACAGCAACGCTCTGCACCGGTTTCGAGCGGGCTGCCGCCGAAGCGGGCATTCCGCTGCGCGCGGCATATGCCGGCAGTATGTGGGGGTTCTTCTTTACCAATGATCCGGTTGTTGATTACACGTCAGCGAAGAAGTCCGACACGCAGCGCTACGCGCGATTCTTCCACGCGATGCTCGAACGGGGCGTCTATCTGGCGCCGGCGCAGTTCGAAGCAGCGTTCGTATCGCTTGCCCACGATGATGCGCTCATTCAGGCGACAATCGACGCTGCTGTTGATGCAATCCACGCACTCTGAGTCCTTTTTGCGATAAACCGGATTTTATCTTGAAACCTGCGCTGCGCTGTAGTACGATGAACGAGAGCGCATGTGCGCGTCTGGACCGGAGCCTCCCGTTTCACCTTGCAGACGCATTCACGAAAGCGTTCGGCGTTCTTCAGAAAGGGAGTGTGCAGGCATGAAACGAGTGTATCGGGTTGCATCGGTTGTAGCGATTGTCGTGGTTATCTGGTTCGCCTCTGCATCGTTTGGTCCAGTGCGGGCGAGTGCGCCATCGAACGAAGACCTGGGACTGACGACGTCGGCGTACATGCTGACCACGCAGGTCGCAGGCGTCGAGAATGAACCGCTGCTGGCGCCTGTTGCGCAGGCCGGATGGGGCGCTTGGGAAGTGGTTCCCGGTACCGTGCTGGCGACATCGGCGCCAGCAGTGACGACCTGGAGTCGGGATCGGCTGGAAGTCTTTGTCCGTGGTGACGGTGGCGCATTGTTCTGGCAGACATTTGCCGGCGGGCGCTGGTCGGGCTGGCGCAACATTGGCGGCGGGCTGGCATCGGCGCCATCGTGCGTCGCGTGGGGGCAGGAGCGCATGAGTTGCTTCGCGCTGCGCCAGGGGAGCAGCGCCGTCTGGCACATCTGGTGGAATGGCGAGCGCTGGAGTGAATGGCAAAATCTGGGAGGCATCGCCACCTCTGCGCCGGCTGCCGTCTCGTGGGGTGCACAGCGCGTGGGTGTCTTTGTGCGCGGCAGCGATAACAAGATGTATCAGGCATACTATGACGGTCAGCGCTGGATCAGCTGGATCAACCACGAAGGCGTCCTTACCTCCGCGCCTGCCTGCGCCTCGCCGGGCGACAATCAGGTGCAGTGTTTCGTGCGCGGCAGCAACAACAAACTCTACCGCCGCGTCTGGAATGGCGTTCAGTGGACTATCTGGGAAGACCTGGGGGTGAGTGGCACGTCGGCGCCGTCCACCGCCTCGTGGGGACCGAACCGGATCAGTCTGTTCGTGCGGGGTGATAACGGTAACCTGCTGCACCGCTACTGGGATGGTTCGCGCTGGATCGGCTGGGAGGACCTTGGCGGGAATATTGCCTCATCGCCTGCGTGCGTCTCGTGGGGCGCGAACAGCCTCGACTGCTTTGCACAGACGGTTGATCCGGTCTTCAATACCGATCAGGGGCTGATCCGGCGGTCGTGGCGAGGGTAAGCGCCTATCCGGAAAAACCACCCCTTCGATACGCGCTGCGCGCTGCTCAGGATGCGGTTTTTTCGGTATCCTGCGTTATTCGGGTAGGCTCTAAGAGCAGCGGTGCTGCCGTCAGTTGTGAGGAAGACGCACCTTTCTGGCATGCGATGCGGCGTTACCGGATGAGCGTGAGGCGGTGTCCACAGTTGTGGCTCCACAGCCTCACGCTTTTTTGGTCGTTCCGGTGATGTGCAAAAGGGTCGATTCGCGCGTTGCCCACTGCGAAACTGATGTGAACACAGCCATCGGGTGCGCAGGCATCTCGTCCGCCTGCTCAAACCTGTTTGCATCGCGGCGTTGTGCGCTATGTGCAGGACTGTCTCCATTCATCCATACTGATCTGGTCAAAAAACTATGGTATGATATCCCGGACGATGTGATATCTCAATATGGCGCTCGCGGGCTCCTTTCGCCCCGGTGCGTGTTTGATCGGTGCAGAAAGCAACGCTACGCTCGAATGGACGGTGGTTGGACGACAGCTGCGCCGTGCGTGTTTGATCGGTGCAGAAAGCAACGCTGCTGCAGCGTCGCTCGTCGCGCCAATCAAGGTACGAGGGTAGACGTATGGTCATGTGCTGACCGGTGAACGCAGGTATTTCACCTGTAGCCGGATCGATGAACGTGCAAATCAATCCTGTAGACCGCCTTGAGGCGGTGAGGGGACTGGCGCAAGCCGGTCGTCCCCTGTACCGCCGCCTTGAGGCGGTGAGGGGACTGGCGCAAGCCGGTCGTCCCCTGTACCGCCGCCTTGAGGCGGTGAGGGGACCAGCTGATGAACGTGCAACATGCAGTTCGGTCTGGGCGCCAGCGACGCACGTCGCGTCCCGAAGGGCAAAAGCGTCGACGCAGGTTGACGCCCGGCGCCGCCGGGTGCGCGGGCGTCTCGCCCGCATCGGCAGGATAACGTGGGGGCGTGGCGCTGCCGTGCCCGGCGCTGCCGGGTGCGCGGGCGTCTCGCCCGCATCGGCAGGATGACGTTGGGGCCCGGCGCTGCCGGGTGCGCGGGCGTCTCGCCCGCATCGGCAGGATAACGTGGGGGCGTGGCGCTGCCGTGCCCGGCGCCGCCGGGTGCGCGGGCGTCTCGCCCGCATCGGCAGGATAACGTGGGGGCGTGGCGCTGCCGTGCCCGGCGCTGCCGGGTGCGCGGGCGTCTCGCCTGCATCCGCGCCAGACGCCGTGGGGCTGAAGCCCTCGGCACAGGAGATGTCATTATTGTCTGCAACTGTATGACTCAGGAGGAATCTGTATGGAACACCCCGGCACTGTCGAACTTCCCCCCTTAGAGACGCCAAATGCTGCCCGGATCTACAGTTACACGCTGGGTGGCTCGTATTACCTGCCGGTTGATCAGATGGCTGCCGAGTACATGTTTTCCCTCGTGCCTTCGACGCCAAAATGGGTGCGTATGCTGCGACGTTTCCTGCAACATGCGGCCCGGCAACTCTGGGCTGAGGGTTTGACCTGTTTCATCGACTTCGCTTCCGGTCTCCCGACCGACGACCATATTCATCATGTCCTGCCGGATGCCCGGGTCATTTACTCCGACCTGGATCCCGAAACCTGCGAAATAGGGCAACGACTGGTCGCTGGTCTCCCAAACGTGCGCTATGTCAGACATGATGTTCGTGAAGCTCGCGCACTCCTCGAGTCGTCGCAGGTTGAGGCTTTTCTGGGTGGTGAGCGACGGGTGGCCTTCGGGCTCAACGGGATTACGGTGTTTCTCTCGCCAGAGGAAATCGCTCGACTCTTTCACGATCTCTATGAGTGGGCAGCGCCGGGATCGCGGCTCTACATCACATATGAGACCAAAATGCCGGGGATGATGACGCCACGTATGGAACAGTTTATCGATATGTTCCGTCAGGCAGGCTCACCCTTCTGGCTCTATTCACTCGAAGAGTGCATCGCCATGAGTCAGCCGTGGCGAATCCCACCGACAGGATTGATGCCATTACATCAGTTTTTGGGGCTTCCATCGGATTACATTACTGAGGAAGATCACGAAGGGGTTGGGCTTCAGTTCTATGCCGCTATTCTCGAGAAGCCGGCATGATGCAGAGGAACTGATGTGATACCAATGTCACTTGAATACTCTGCAAGCAGGGTTCCGTCAAAGCGCATCAGAATGCCCTGCGCGGTAATCTGCAGACATTATCGGGAAGTTTTTATCATATCGAACATATTCACACGTTCAGACGTTGATCGAAGCTTTTGCCGAAAATTATGAAGAGCACACG
>FWPU01004153.1_pt1 | contig 34374 bp, 35 predicted proteins | sample 2228361 | NCBI WGS metagenome assembly FWPU01 (sample SAMEA103939777, study PRJEB20133) | metagenome
TGGCGGGCTGGGAAGATCTTAGATCAAAAAATGGGCGAAATCACGGTATACCAGGACATCCCCTGGCAGCAACAGCCAGACGAGCCGGATGCTGCCTTTTCACTCCTTCAGGCATTCATCGCGATGGGGCCGACGCGAGACATCCGCGCGTTGGCAGAAAGGACTAGCACCCCGACATCGGAGCTGATCGCGCTCGCGGTGGCGTACAACTGGCGAGAGCGCGCATCCGCTCACGATCTGCATCTCATTGAGGCGATCCGCGCTGAGACATACCAGTCTCTGACCAGACTTCATCAGCGGGCGGTTATCGCGGCAGAAGCCATTGTGCAGCGCATTATGAGCGCAATCCAGGAGGTGGAGATCACCTCCGCGCCCCATATCCTGCGTCTGGCTGAGGCGGTGCGAGAGCTGGTGTCCGCCATCGCCGAGGTCAGCCCACAGCCACAACAGCAACAGCAACAGGTATCCGTCCACACCGTTGTCCAGGTGCTGCAGCAATATGGCAACGCCGTAAGGAGCACCAGTGAAGGACTTCATCAGCGGGCTTTTGTTCCCGGTTCGCTGGATCCAGCAGAACTTTTACATCCAGGCTCCGGTGGACCCGACCTCCAGCAGGATTCTGCCTCCAGGCCCGATCCGGTTGATGCCTCATCAAGCCCGGCTCCTTGAGGCAGCGCTGGAACGAGCGCCGACTGGCTATCTCCGCTGGCGGACGGTGATCTGGTCTGCGCCGAAGAAAACTGGAAAAACAGCCATCGCAGCCGCTGTGGCGCTGTGGTACGCCATCCATCACCCAGACTCCGAGGTCTACTGTCTGGCGAACGATGGCGCCCAAGCGCGCGACCGGGTGTACCGAGCTATCCAGTCCTCGCTCCGGCTAAACCCGATCCAGGGCGCGAAGGTGTACGACGAGTATATTCTGCTCCCGAATAATACCCGCATCGTCCCCTTGCCAACCAACGCCACCGGCGCCTCCGGAGCAAACCCAGGGATGACGGTGTTCACGGAGGTCTGGGCATACGATACAGCCCAGAAGAAGCTCCTGTTCACCGAAATGGCCGCTTCTCCTCTGGTCCCGGATTCCATCACCTGGATCGAGTCGTACGCCGGGTACCGGGAACGGGATTCCATCCTCCGGGAACTGTTCCGCCGGGTACGCGGCGAGAGTATGGACGCCGGAAACCACTACGAGGCATTGCCAGACCTCCCGGTATGGGTAGAGCCCTCCTCGGGTATCTTTCTGTACTATGACTCCGGCCAGGAAGCGCGGCGGTTCCCCTGGCAGACCGACGAGTACTACCGCAATCAGGCTGCCGTCCTGTCGGAGTCGGAGTTTCGCCGTATCCATCTCAACGAGTGGATCGGACGCACTTCTGGGGAAGGAATCCCCCTGGCCTGGTGGCAGCAGTGCGCCGGAACGGTGCCGGTGCCAGGAAAGCACGAACCGGTTGTTCTCGGTGTGGACGCCGCGGTCACCGGGGACTGTTTCGCCGTGGTTGGCCTCCGCCGAATGCCAGGCGAAGAGGATGTTTACGGCATCGTGCTGGTCAGAATCTGGAAGCCGCACGGCACGCCGCTGGACTTCTCCGTCATCGAGCGTGAGCTGCGCGGTATCTGCGAGCGCTATAACGTTGCTGAAATAGCGTACGACCCGTTCCAGCTCCACGATATGATGAGCCGGCTCCGGCGGGAGTGGGTCGCTTATACGCGCGAGTTCCCTCAGCGCTCGCTGCGCGCGGTAGCGGACGCAGCCTTATACCACGCTATCCGCGACCGCAGGATCATCCACCCGAATGATCCCGCGCTCAATGAACACTGCGCGAATGCGGTCCTGGAGTATTCCAGTGGAGGCGGGCTGCGCTTCTCAAAACGCACAGGGAACATAGACGGAATAGTCGCGCTGTCAATGGCGCTTTTCAGGGCAAAGCAGCTCAATCTGTGAGGAGGGGATGCCCAGAAAGAAGGTAGTATACGATGTCATCAAGGACGAACGCGGCACGCGGTTCTATGTCGCGCGCCTGCTGGAGCTGATGTACTCCGTACCCCCGATCGGCGACCCGAGCCGAACAAAGGTGCTCCAGGATTTCGCCTCCAAGGAGCCGCTGCTTGCCGGCGCGCTCTATACCGTCATCACCAGGAATACCAACTATAGGCCGCGCATCATCGGCAGGGAGGAAGATGTGCGCCTGGCCTGGGAGATACTGGAACACCGCACATGGTTCGGCGCCGGCTGGCATCAGTTTGTTGCTGGTATCTCCTGGGCATTTCTCACCTCGGATAACGGCGCCTGGGTGGAAATTGTCCGGCCAGCGAGAATCAAGGGCACGGACACGCGCCTGATCCACCACGATGGCTCCTACTTCACCCCCGAGGGACAGATGGTATCACCGGAGGACGTAGAGATTGTTCCGGCCGCGCTGCCGGAGCAGATTATCCCCCTGGATCCGACCCGCTGTTTCCCAACCGGAGACCCGATCACACCGCTGAGATACGAGCGCGCCGATGGGACCATTGTGCCACTCCAGTGGTGGCAATGCGCCGGGCTTGTAGATCAACCAATACCGGGGCGCACGTACGGGTTGTGCGCCGTGTCGCGGGTGGTGGAAGCGGCAAAGTTCGTCTGGGGTGTTGTTCAGTACAACAACGAGCGGGTGTATGGCAATACGTCGCGGGAGATTGTCCTGACCAATGTGTCCGCAGCGGTGATCGAAAAGGCAATGGACAGCGCCAGGGAGCGCGCCGCGCTCGCTGGAAGCAATATCTACATCCCCACGGTCTTCGTCAGCACCATCGATCCGACCGCGCGCCCTGAGGCAATCCGGGTCTCTATGGCAAGTCTGCCGGAGGGGTTCTCGCTCCGGGATTACCTGAACTGGTACATCATCGTGATCTCGCTCGCAACCGGCGTGGACTACGCTTTCTTCGCGCCACTTCCCGGCTCCCGCCTCGGCACCGCCACGGAAGCCGAGGTGATGGCGCGTATGTCCCGCGCTAAGTCCGGTGGGTATTTCACCGGAATGCTGGCGCACATACTTAACACGCGCGGCATCCTGCCGCGCGGCGTGACGGTCAACTTCTCGTCGCCGGATTATACCGAGGAGAAAGAGGCGGCGGAAGCCGCATTGCTGCGCGCAAAGGAACGGGCAGCGCGCATCTCCTCGGGCGAAATTACTCCAGAGATCGCCCGACAGCTCGCCTCCGATACCGGAGACCTGCCAGTGATGTACCTGCAGAGCTTCGGCGAACAGGATATCCTGCCTCAGGAACGGCAGAATGGGGTTTCGTGAAACCGTTTCCCAGACAATCCGGAAAGCTGCACTGGGCGCGCTAAAGTGGCGTGCCAGAACTCTTGCCGAGCGCGCTACCAGCGAGCTCCTGCGCCCGACGGAACATTGGGCCGCCAAGCCTCAGATCACCGCCACCGTATCGCAGGAGCAGGGTGAGGTCGTGGTTTCGTTCTCCACCAACCCGTCCTGGCAGCCAGACGATCCAAACTCCTGGTACGTCTGGGCTTGTTATGGCACAAGGGAACGCGTGGCAGTGGCCGGGAAGCGAGGAGGAAGTGAAGGGGGAAAGGCCGCCGGAGAAACCAGATCGGGAGCGCTGAAGGTGCGGCTGCGTAACCCGAAAACGCAGCCAGACTCGCTGATCGCCCTTTCCGGTGGCAGAACTGGAATATATTTCTTCTCCCGTATCACGAAGTCCAGCGTCGCGCCCAGACGCTGGGATCGGGTGGTGGCACGCAATATCGCTCAGCGACCGCTGGATTATCTAATGGGGAAAAAGTAGGATGAAGGATACTGTTCTGGTCCCAGATTTCATCTGCCTGGTCGGCTCCTATGTGGAACGGCCAGATGAGGCACACGATGTGGATGTCCTCGTGCGCGCCGAGGCCAGGGAAGATGACAGGTACCTTCTCCTTCAGGCAGAAAGCGTAATGCTGGCAATTCGCGACGCGCTGCGAGAGCAGCTTGCCAAGCCTGAGTTGAATATCCACCTCATCGCCCACGCACAGGGGCCACACCACGGGGAATATGTTCCGGTTGCCGACCTGGTGCTCCGCTGGCGCGAGCCAGTAGAAGTGGTTCAGGTCAAGGCGGCAGGTGGTCTTCGCGTCCAGGATTGGCGCCCGATGAAGCCCGCTGTCCGGTATTATACCGAGAACTTCTCCCCAGATCAGCTCTGGGAATCCTGGGGCGCTACCAGGGCGCCATTCGTCGTCCAGCCAAAATGGAACGGCTACCGCTGCCTGGTCATCAAGCGCGGAGATACGATCGCCGTTTACTTTGAGGACGCTAGGAAGGATCGCGCACCATTCCTGAAACCACTTGTGGATGAGCTTCGCTCCATCCCGCATGACTTCGTGCTGGATGGAGACCTGGGGCTGTTCCGGAAGAAGGACAGGAGTCTCCAGCGCCTGCCCAGACCAGACCACGCCGCGCTCGTTGCAAAGACCGAGCTGGACTGGAACCGTTACACCGTCGTGCTGTATGTGTTTGATATACTGGAGCTGGACGGGGAAACCATCTCCTCACTTCCGCTTTCCCAGCGGCGACAGATTCTGGAGCGCATTACCCCGGATGATTTAACCACCGTCAGCCTTACACCCGAAGAGGAAGTATCGTCGCTTGCGGAGCTGCGTCGTACATTTGAGAAGTTTGCCAAAGAACCGGGCAGTGAGGGGATCGTGGCGAAGGATCCGCGCACCCCGTACGTCTACGGCGCCTCTGCACACTGGGGCAAGATCAAAGTGCGCGCCGAGTTCCGCGTCAGGGTTTCAGAGGTGCGCTACACGAAAGATGGGCGCTTCGTTTATGAATGCCAATGGGCTGGGGGCGAACCGGCCGGCGCCACAATGTCCACGGCCATTGAGGCTGACGTCGGCGATACAATCACCGTCGCCGCGCCAGAGCTGAACCTCGTGGAACATAACGGTTGGACGCTGACATGGGAAAATGGCCAGGTGATGGACGTCACCTCCGATCCGCCGTATACGAAAGGGCAGGCGCGCGCAGTCGCCGAGCGGTATCTCTCCGTCATCATCGGAGAGGAGAAGAAACAGAACGCGGAGCGCCCGGTCGCTACCCTGATCGGCTCCGGCGCGATGAATTCGCCGCGGTTGGATGCCTGCCTGCTGGTGAAAAGTCCAGCTGGCACCTTCCTTTTTGACGGCGGCCAGGATGTTACGCCAGAGATCGTCCGCCGCTACGCCGACAGCATAGACGCCATGTTTATCTCGGATCCGGGAGGGGACGCCGCACCATCTATCCGCCGTCTGGCAGAAGCCCTGGGCACCCGCTGCATCGCACCAGAGGAGAAGGACGAGGAGCAAAGGCTGTTTGAGAGCAGTGGCGTTGAGGTCGTCGCTCTGCCCGTAAAACACACGAACAGGCCAACCTTCGGATACCTGATCTCCGTGAACGGCACCTCCATCGCCTGGGCGCCGGAATTCTCGGAGGTGCCAGACTGGCTCGATGATGTGGACTTTGCGTTCGTAGAGGCCAGCTCCTGGAGCCACCCAATCCGTTTCATCGGTGGTGTCGGTGGCCACGCCGCGGTCGTGGAAACGATCGCGGAGCTGAGAAAGAGGAACATCGGAACAGTTGTGTTATCCCATATCGGGAAGCAGACGGAAGAGCATCTGGGGGAACTGGAAGAGCTGGGTGGGAACGTTCTGGCAGGCATGGACGGGATGGAGTTCCCTCTCGCCAAGGAGCACCAGATGGTACGTCTGAAGGAAAACCGATCCGAAATCTCCGAGTCCTGGTGGGAGAAGAACTGGCATAACTACTACGGCGCCGGCGAGTACGTTGTCCAACACCACTGGCGGGGGTTAACGGAGGACGAACTGCAGCTGTCGGATGACGAGCTGCTCGCGCGCGGGCACTCCGTCCACGCCGATATCCGATTCCGGGTCCCCGGCAAGAAAAACCTCTGGGGATTTACAGTCTACGCCGATGCGGAGCATCCCCTGCCCGGCATCTCCCTTCCGAAACAACCCGATGGAGATGCGATGCGCGGGGGACCGAAACTCCCGGAGCCGGAGTCCTGGTTTGATATCGCCAGGGAAGGCCAATACGTTGCCAAACCAGGTGAGGCCGGTGCAACCTCCAGAAAATATGGTATAATAAGGGAGGTCGGGCGCGGCTCATTTCGCCCAGGTGTCTGGAACCGCCATATGCAGGAACTGGTCCTTGACAGCTCCCTGCAGGGGAGGTACCTGATCCAGCGCATCTCCGAACGGGTCTGGATCATATCCAGGCGGGACGAGGAACCGATCGCGGCAAGGATGGATAAGGACGAGGCGGCGAATTGGCTGCGTCGGCGCGGCCATTCGCTGCTGATCTGGGCAATTCCAGGGGAGAGGCCGGAGTTTATCCACCTGAAGGCGCTGGATAGGGTGAAAAACGCCATCATCACCGCCTTGCGACGGATTGCCAGCTTCCTGACCGGCGCCAGGAAGCCGATCCCGTACATCATCCGCGACAACTATATCATCGTCCCCTCCACCAACGCTTATACCGATCTGGAGGGGGAGATCGTAACAGATGAAAGCATCCAGAGGTACCTGGAGCAGAACCCGAACGGCACCGGAACGATAAACTACGCCCATCTGCCACTGACGTTTGCCGATGTCGTCGCAGCTGTGAAGCACGGCAAGTATCTCTTCCACGTCGGGCAGTTCCGTGACGACCTGGTTGGGCGCGCCTTTAAAAAATTCCTGTCGGAATATCCGGATGGCCACCCGGATATCGCGCCGCTCGGGTGGGGATCAAGTATGGCGTTTGTCGGTCTTCGCGATCAGGGCGATTACCGCGCCTTTGTCCATCTGGAGACCAGCATCCTGCCACTCCACCGGGTGGCGAATCCCTGGGTTCCAGCAGCTCAGACAAAGGAGGGAAATATGACCACGCTGGAGGAACTCCGCACTATTGGAGGCGAAGCCCTTGTGCAGGCATTCCAGCAGATCGCCAGCGCCGTCCAGGAAACAGAGGAGGAGCTGGACAGCGTCGTGGAGCACAAAAGCCTGGCGAAACTGTCGGAGCGCCTGGAAAGGCTTGCCGAGAAAATGGAAGGCCATGCCGCTGAGCGCGCCCGCGTCCTGGCTGAGGATATCGCCGAGGCCGAGGAGGGCGACGCGAAGACGCTGCAGAAACTGGCCGCGCATGTGCGGCGCCTGGCGGAAAAATCCGAAGATGAAAAGATGCGCCAGGCGCTGGAAAAGATCGCCGAGGCGCTGGAGAAAAAGTCCGGTCTTGCTGGCTACGGGTACGGCTACCCAGAGCCAGCCGCGAAGGGCACCGATCCCGCCGGGGACGCTCTCTGGCAGCTCGCCGAGCAGCTGGTCAGCACGGTGGCCGAGCTGGCCACCGAGGTGAAGTCGCTCAAGGCGCAGAGTGCCATCATCCCCCCGGTGCCCGCCGCTCAGGGGATCGCCGACACAATAGCCGAAAGGACTCCGCGCCCGGCGCAGAAACTGATCTCTATGAACCGGAGGTGAGACGATGACCGTGATCCCTTCTCTTGAAGGCGTAACTAACCCCGATGTTGTCCAGACGCTCGCGCTCCCCGTTGGCCTGGCCAGCGTGCTGCCAAAGGTCGCCACCGTTGAGAGGGAGCCGGAGTTCGCCTTCCTCACAGGACTGCACGCCTCCTCAGGCCAGCAACACCCGAGCACCGCCTGCGGGAACTGCATCGCCGTGAATACCGAATTCACCTGTAGAGCGACCCTCCCCTTTGGCCGGGTCTGCTTCTCCTCCGGCAACATCACCGTTGAGGATGTGGTCGCAAAACTGAATCGCGGCGAGGCGGATTTCCGGCTGATAGGCGATCTCGTGGGCGATGATGTGCTCCAAGACCTCCGCACCCGGCGCTTCAACAACGCCCGAAACGCGCTGGAGGCTGGCGTCGCGCTCAAGATGCGCGAGGTGGCCGCGGCCATCTCCGCCGAGATCGCCATCCAGGGTTGGCAGGGGACCGGGACCGGTAACGCCGGGTATGCTACTCCCGTTGGGCTGGAGGAATTCATCCTCAACCCCGGTACCTATATCACCGGCGATACCGGGGTGGACTGCTCCTCGGCATACCCCGCATCGGCAACAGTGAACGCTATGTATAACAGCACGGACAGCAACGGCTCCGTCCTGGTGCAGGCAATGGCGCGTATGGCCTACGTGCTCCAGACGCGCGCCTCCAGGACCGGCCTGGCCCCGGTGGAGTGGGCTATCTGCATGCCCGCTGAGCTGTGGTATCTGGTCGCCAACATCTGGGTGCACGCGTTCAGCACCACAACAGGCTACGCCCTTCCCCCCGGCTCCACTTTTGTCGTTGATGCCTCCGCATTGACCGCCGCGCGGGAGAAGGTTATGAGCGATCAGGTGCTCACCATCCTCGGCCGCCCGTATCGCGTCATTACCGATGACGGGATCGACGTCACCATCACTCCCCCCATCGCGAGCGCCAATATCTACTTCATCCCGCTGCGCGTCGCCAATCGGTATGACGCTACCGTGCTGCAGTATCTTGACCTCTCCCGGTTCGCGAACTGGGAGGATACGCCGTTCATCTGGACCGACAGCGGGCAGGTGCAGTGGTGGACTGCCCAGTCCGGCCCCTGCTTCTCCGTCTCCGCGCTGACCCAGTACCGCCCAGTGATCCTGACACCGCACCTGGCCGGCGCCATCGTCGGCGTCCAGTGGACTGCCGGTACCTTGCCGGCGTTCCCGACTCCGGTCCATCCCGGCGTACCGTTGCCGTAACCTAGTGGCAGGGCGCCCCTGACCAGGGCGCCCTGCCATCCGATGCATCGGGGGAAAGGGGATAAATATGCCCTGCGCTGGATGTCCGGGAAGAAGATCGTTTGGCAGCGGCGCCTGGACGCTGAGAAAGGAGGGAGAAGTGATGAAGCTCAGATATGTCGGCAGCAAGAACCTGTCGTTCTACGCCTGCCCCAGCGGCCGACGCTATCGCGCCGGACGCATGAACCCGGTGATAACCGTCGTCGCTGATGACGTGCCGCATCTCCTGTCCATTCGGGAGAACGGCGAGCAGGTCTTCGTTCGGGAGGAAGCAGATGGTGCCATCCTGGCTGGCGGTAGCATCCAGGGTGCTGGGAGTGGAGCCGAGGCGGCTGTTCGGAGTCGCGCTGGAACACGACGCCTGCCCCGCGTGGATGGCGACTCCGGAGCAGACCGGGAGGGGGATAGCAAGCCGCGCCGATCTCGCCGCCGCTCTTGAGGCGGCCGCGGATCACATCCGCGCTGTCTATGACTTCACCCCCTTCCCGTGCTGGGAACCGCTTCGCCCGCGACCCGCGTTCCGAATCGGTGGGGTGCCAACACTGTATGATCTGGGCGTGCTCGGCGTGCGGGAGGTCGCGTCCACGCTGCAGTTCGATCGCGCTGTGGTGGTGGCTTCCAATCTCATCGATCCGGACGGGGACGGGTATCCGGAGTACATCTCCTTCGCCTGGCCTGTTGGATATGAGCCGCCAGCCCGGTTCCTCCTGTGTGTCCCGGATGCATTCCGGACGGACGGAACCACCGACTTCTCCCCTGACTGGTGCGTGGCCGGTTATCCCGAAGGGTTGACGGAAATCCCACTCATCCCCTCTTTCCTCTGCGTGGACCCGGTGCACTATGTAAGCCAGCACGGTGGCCTGGATGGAACGGATCCGTCCATATACCTTCCAGAACTGGAAGTGTATGGGCTGAGCGTCTCCACGCTGCGGGCGGAGCGGAATTACCTGACCAGAGCATGTGAGGAGCCAGTATGGGTGCGCCACGGTGTGCCCGAAGCGATTTCCGCAGCTGTAAAACTGGCCGTGGCGCTCTTGGAGCCGAATATCTGCGATTGCGATTTTGTGCGCTCGCGCGCCCAGACCTGGCGCGCTAGCGTGTTTGATCAGGACATCGCGAAAGAATTCCCACCCGTCGCCGCCCTGTATTCCCCATTTGGGGTGGATAGGGTCGGCGCCCACTTCGCAAAGAATGAACTGGAGGTGATGAGATGGCAGTTAACGCTTTGACAAAAGGCGAAGGCGCACTCTTCATCCAGCGCACGCCTGTTGAGGGATATTCCCTGGTAACCTGTGCCGGGGTCGGTGATATCACCTTCCCGCATGGCGATATTACCATCCGGCATCTGCCAGCGCCGGAATACGGGCGCTGGCGCCGCGCCGACATTCTGCGCGGCGAGGGCGGCGCTATCACCCTGACACTGGAGCGCCCGCTCCGGAGCGTCGCCGATTATCTGCTGCGCCTGGGGTGTGAGGCGAACTTCGCCGTGAACTTTGCCTGCGCCGGGCCGCGCCAGAACTACAGCAACTTCATGCACCGAATCTACCTCTTCTCCGGCATCCCGACGCAGCATCGTATCTCCGCACCGGTCAGCATCGAGCCGTCCACCGATTACGTCACCTTCTCCGTGGATATATCCGCGCTGGAGTACCTCTTCTACTCCACTCCTGCCTCCTCGCCCATCTCCTCCGCCACCGGCGTCACCTCCGTTGTCGCGGTGCCAGCCCAGTGCGCTTCCCGCTGCGCGCGCCGGATTGGGGCCGGAGAACGGGTCTATATGGCCGACGGCACGACAACGATCCGATACACCCTGGACTACGGCGTCAACTGGAACTCCGCGACCGCACCGTTCGCAGTCCAGTCACTTCTGCTCCTGCCGGACGCGGACAGGGAGACCATCGTTGCTGGCTCCGTTGCCAGCGTGTCCTCCCCCGCCATGGTGGCCGTTTCCGAGGATCGCGGCGCCAGCTGGACTGCCGTGGAGCTGGATACCGCCTTCAACGTCGCGGTCTCTGACTTCGCCGTGGAGGAGAGCGGTATCCTGTACTGCGTCGCCGGGAACGGCATCTTCCGGTCGGTAACCCGCGGCGTTTCCTGGGCCCGAGCCGTCACCGCCACCAGCACCTTTAACGCCGTGGATATCCGCGGCGGGGTTGGGTACGCGGTTGGCGCCGCAGGCCAGGCATACCGGCTCGTTGGCACATCCTGGCTGCCAGTCTCCACCGGCATTACCGTCGACCTGGTTGGCGTCAGCGTCAATCGCGCCGGCTACGCCTACGCTATCGCCGGTGATACCGACGGCACTATCTATCGTTTCTACGAGAGCGAGGTGGATGCCGTTACAACGATCGGGATGATCCTTTCCGGTATTGCCTTTGATGCCATGGGGTACCTCTGCCTGGTATCGGGCGCCAGCGGGCTCGTGATCAGCGAGGATGGAGGCGTGACCTGGCGCTCCCTCTCCACCACGGCAGGAACGGGCGTCTTCCCCTTCACCGACGCTGGCTGGTTTGTCCCGACTTCCACCGGCGTCAGCCGCTGGGCTGTGCCAGAGGAGTAGCATGCGGCGGGAGATAACGCTCAGCACCGGTGCGGTTCTGCTCCTGCGCCAGGTCCCCGCATATGCACTGGCGAAACTGGCACAGATTGATCTGCCGCCAGAACCGAAAATAGAAGTAAAGACCGTGGCCGGAGTGGAGCAGGTTCGGGCCCCGGAGGATTCTGAGGAGTACCGCGCCTGGCGAGCGGAGATGGATCGGCAGCTGCGCGAGGTGCAGGAAAGGCAGACGCTTTTCTCCATCTCCTACGGTGCCCAGAAGTGGAAACTGCCCGGCGAGGAATGGACAGACCAGCCGCCGGCAGACTGGGCACTTGATCCGGCTCTTGCGGAGATGGGCACGGGCGACCGGCGGCTGGACTACATCCTGTTTGAACTCCTGGCGTTCCCCGGTGACTTCGCTATCGTGATGGGCGCGCTCTCCGGGGTAACCGAAGAGGATATCCGCGCCGCCGAGTCCCTTTTTCGTCGTTAAATACCGCGGTGTTGATGTAAGAGAGTGGCCTCTGCGCCCTACGGGCGTAGAGGCCAACTCCACCTTTGAGGAAGCTCACGCGGCTCACTTCTGGCGCATCCCCCTAAACCAGTGGTACGAAATCCCGAAAGAGGCACGCGCGATGATGGTGGCGTTCTCCAGGCTACAGGCGCGCCTGGAGCAGGTGGTGCAGGAACATGGAAGTCACACTGATTAAAGTCCGGCTGATCCTGGATAAGGCTTCCGAGCGGGAGATTCTGAACGCCATTGACCGGATTCAGGCCTCCGTCGCCAACCTGCGCGTCGCCATCACGCCCGTGGACCTTACAAAGACGTTCCAGGCTGTGGAGCGAGGCGCAAAGCAGATAGAGATGACCTTCGCCGCCACAGCCGAGCGCATCGGCCTGCGCCTGGCAAACTCCATAATGGATGCGCTGGAGAGGGTTCGCGGGGTTATCTCGGTCACCGCTCCGTTCGGGTTGGGAATGGGGGTACGGCTCCCGGTCCCGCCGACTGGCATCGGGTATACCCCGCCGCCCGCGCCGACCACGTCACCCGCGTTCCCATACGCTCTCCCCCCATACTACCCACCACCGGCGCTGCCATACTATTTTCCTTCGGCGCTGCACCGCGGTCGCGCGCCGTTGATGCTACCATCCCCGCAACCCTACTACCTGCCTCCCTTCTATGCCCCTCCGTCGCTGCCTGGCTATGTGCCGCCGGCGCTGCCGCCCGGAATGCCTCCATACCCCCGGTATTCGGCGCTGCCAGCTGGCCAGCCAGCACTGGCGCTGCCATCACCGGAGCAGGTGACCATTGCTGTCCGATCCCTGGAGGCGCTGCGTGCCGAGATTAACGCTCAGGCCGCTGCCGCCTCCAAGGCAACAGAGCCGCTGCACACCCTTGAACAGTATCTGGCAGGCCTCGGCGCGTCGGTAACCCAGTACTCCCGCTTCATCCGGGAGGCACTCTCTGCCTTGAACCTTCGCCCTCAGGCCGAGACCGTCAACCTCGCCGCCCGGATGGTTGCCAAAGGGCAGCTGACCCTCGGCCAGGCCGTTCAGGCTATCTACGCTGGCCTCACCCGCACTTCGGAGGTGATGGCCAAAACGGGCTCCAGCGCCAGGCTGACCGCCGCCGAGATGGGCCGGCTGGCCTCAGCAATGGCACGAGCCGCGCGTGCAGTGGGAGCGCCGGAGACGGCGCGCATCCCGACTCCGGAGGAGATGCTGATCCGCACACCGGAGCAGCAGCAGCTGGCACTGGCGGCGATGACCCGTGGCCTGACGCAGGCCGGAAAGGCGAGCGGCGGCTTTATGCAGTCGCTCATGCAGCTGCGCTGGGAGCTCTTCACGGTTTTGTTCTTCGTCATCGCCGCCAAACAGTCCCTTGAAGCCTTGGTCCAGCAGTTAAGCGAGGGCGCGCGGGTGGCCGACTCCGCCGCGGTCTCCTTCCGCCTGCTTCGCCTGCAGGGAATGGTGCCGGAGGATGTCATCCGGTCCATCTCTGAAGCGTCGGACGGGTATCTGGCCTATTCGGAGGCGGCGCAGCTGGCAGCGATGGCTACCATTCAGTTCGCAGGGGACCCGCGGCTGATTCGCGCGCTTCCCGATCTGGCACGAATCGCCGGCGCGGTCGCCGCGGCGACCGGGCAACAGGCCGACCAGGTAATGAACGCACTCATTACCTCCATCGGGCGTGGGCAGACAGCGATGGCCACATCCACGCGGCTGCTGCACCACAACATGCGCACGCTCCTGACGGAGTACCAGAACGCCCGAGCCGCGGGAGACCACCTCGTGGAAGGGTACGAGTGGATCGCCGATGCGCTAGCGAATGTGCGCGGCGAGAGCCAGGCTACCGTCGCCTCCATGACCGCTGAGCAGCGCCAGGCGCTGGTGCTCTGGGGTATCCTGCGTCACGGCGGCGCGGTGCTGGAGGATCTGGGCGAGGATTACAACAAGCTGACCTCCGCCACGTATCAACTGAAATCCGGCTGGCAGACTCTCGTCCAAACCGTCGAGGTTTGGATTGCCTCAGTGTGGGCGCCGGTGGCGGAGTATCTGGGCGAGCTGCTCAAGAAGTTCGCCGCTTTGAGCGTGTTGTATTACAAGATCATATCAGACTGGCAGGGACTCAACGCAGCGATAGAGGAGATGGCCTCGGCTGTCAAAAAGGGAGTAGCCGAGGGCGAAACGCCTCTGCGGAAATACGGTAGGGCGATGGACTATCTCGCCGAGGCTCTGGATAAGGTACTTATCCGGTTCCTCACTGGCCGGAAGGGCATTGAGGAGCTCGGCGTCGAGGGATCAAGCGCTATCTCGCGGCTGAACCGAGGCCTTGAGGATACCGGTGAGACCGCCGAACTGGCGCAGAGTAGCCTGCGCCAGCTTCTGGATGCGCTTCTGCAGTACCAGCAATCGTACCTGGAATTGCAGCTGGGCTGGCAGCGCGAGGAGGAAGATAGAGCGCGCCGATGGGCCAGGGAGGAGGAAGACCTCCAGAGGGAGCTGGCACGGCGCCTGGAAGACCTGGACGAGGAGCAGCGCAAACGCGATGCTGACAGGGAGAAGAGATACCGCGACAAGGTTCTGGAGGCCGAGCGCGATCTGGCGCGGAGGCTCGCTGAGATTGAGGCAGACCTGGCACGCCGCCTTGCCGATATCTGGCGCTCGTACTATGAGGAGATGTGGGAGGCAGTTGCCGAGCGGGATGCCACTGCGGCTATTCGGGCGATGCGCCGGAGGGACACCGCTATCCAGCGCGCGCTGGAAGAAGCCGAACTGCAGCGCCAGCAGGCGTGGAACAGGTATTGGGATATAGTAGAGGATGCGCAGCGCGCGCTGGACGAGGAAAGGCGCAGGGAGGAAGAATCCTATGCGGAGCGAATTGAAGAGCTGAATAAGTGGCTGCAACGGCGCCGCGAGGATATGGAAATTGCGCGGCAGAGGGAGCTGGAGGATGCGGCCATTGCGCGCGCGCGGGAGTTGCAGGACCTGGAAGCACATCTGCAGTACCAGCTGGCGCTCATTACCATCAACAACAACGCGCAGCTGACAGAGTATGAACGGTATTTCGCCCTGCTGGAGGCGCTTAAGGCCTCGTATCAGTCAAGGCTGCAGCAGCCCATTGTGATACCAGTGGTGTTCCAGTATCTTCCACAGGAGTACCAGCCGCCGCCGCTACCGGAGGAGACTGTCCCTGGAAAGCGGGGTGGGAGCGCTATCCCGCGCGCGCGCGGAGGCGTTGATATTGTCACACGCCCAACGCTGTTCCTGGTCGGCGAGGCCGGGCCGGAGTTAATGATAACAAGGCCACTGTACGGCGCCACACCCCAGTCCCCGATCCGCGCCCTTGTCCACCACGAGGTCAACGCGATCGTCCGCTCGGCTATCGCCGGGACGCAAGGGCGGCTGGAAGGCGCCGTGCGCCGCGTGATTGAGGAGGTGCTGCGGTGATCATCAACGGCCGCTTTATCGCCGCGACACCGACGTCGTTCAACTGGCGCAGCCCGGAGATTGTGATGCGCGCTGTCTCCGGGGAGCCGGTGCTGTCCCCGTACTGGGAGTGCACCGTCGGGTTCTCTACCTTGGCCCGGCCAGTCTACGCGCTGCTGCTATCGCTCATCGGCCAGGCGGTTGAGGTTGAGCTGCCCCATCCGGTGACCGGGGAACAGCAACTGTTCGGCTGCTACCTGGACTCCGTAGAGCTGCGCTACGATCGCTTCCTCGGTGTGGAGGGGGTGGATATCACCTTCTCCGGAATCACAGTTGTTCTGCCGGAGTTCGAATGAGGCGAGAGCGGAGAGAGTTCCGATTTCACCTGTACCCATATCCTGGGTGGCTGGATGACCCGATGGTTTATCGCGCCAGGGTGAATGTCTCTGGCCGCTCGCTGATGGCGATCCCGGTTACGGAGGAGTCCGGCACGCCACCCCACGAAAACCAGGTGGTGTATGTCGGATCCGCGCCAGGCCAGTGGGACGTTGCCGTCCTGCGCGCGCGCAGCTACTCGTCCGGACAGCTGCTGCTGTCCGAGAATGAGGTGGACTGGAATACATCCCTGTACGTAACCGCACCGCTGCTGTTCGCGCCGATGTATCGCCCTCAGGTCGTGCAGGATGTCGGCGGCATCCCAACGGTATGGAAGGATACGGATATTGCATTCTCAGACCTATATCACCTGCCTCCAAAGGCAAACCTGAGCCTGTCTCGCCGCTGGTGCCCGGTGGATGAGGAGGTACAGGCGACGGTCACCGGGCTGGCGATGCGCGCCGGACGAAGCATCTCCTCCGCTTCTGTCGCTGTCCTGGCGCCCCCTGGCACATATACCCCGGTCTCCGGTGGCTACCAGCTGAATGCCGAGCGGCTGTACTGGATCCGCGGCGCTGTGACGGACTCCGCGGGGGTAAGCCGCTGGATGGTGTTGCCGGTCTTCTGCGGAGACGCCGGGTCCGTCCGTCGGTTTACGCTGGAATCCTTCAGCGGGGACGACCGTGGCTGGCACCTCACTGTGTCCTTCCCTCTGGACGATGCCACTCCGCCAGATATATCCCCGTTTCCCAACTGGACTCTGGCTGTGTTCTATTCCGATAATGTCGAGTTCGTCGGGTGGCTGACGGAGGACTCCCTCCAGATAGACTGGAATGCCGGAATTGCCACCGTTACCGCGCACAGCGCACTGGCCACCCTGGATAGGTTGCGCGGGTTTGCGTACCTGATTGAGGACAGCAGCGCGCCGGCATCCTGGTATCAGGTGCACAACCTGACCGCCGCTCGGGCGGCTCATTTCCATCTGGAATGGGCCAGCACGTTCAACTGTGTCTGCGCCACCTCGTTCGGGACCCATATGGATCGCTATCTCAAAGCGCAATCATTCCACGAGGGCAGCCTGCAGCGCCAGCTGATTGAGGATCTGATTGCCGACGCCTGCTGCATCGCGGCAGAGAACCCGGCGGGTGCGGTGTCGTTTACGCGCCCGCATCGGTATCTCACCGCCTCTGAGCGCGCCGCGAACCCGGTCCGCCTTCTTGCCGCGGCGACTGTCCGCCGAGACACAAGGCCGGGAGTTGGGCTGGTTCGCGGCGGTGGCTTCGCGGGCGAGACGCCGTTGCTGGCGCGATATCCAGGCAGCTGCCCCGCCGAGCTCCAGGGCACCGTTCGTCTGGAGAACCTGATTGTCGTGGATCAGGGCGAGCTGAACTGGCTGGTCGGGCAGGAGTTCGCCGCCCAGAATGGTGTCACGGTGTACGCCGAGGTCGTTGACGAAACGGCGGTGGTGCCGGGAGAGGCATGCGAGGTGGATGGTGCCCGAATTGAGGCGGAGAAGATAGAGTACTCCATCCGCTCCGGCGCGCTCTGCCTGGCCATTACCGGTCTGGAAGAGCCACCGATCCTGATCGGCGAAACGGAGACGGTGCCTCCAGCGCCGACGCCAGACCCGTCGCAGCCACCGGCGCCGCCAAGGCCTCCGACGATCCCGCCCAAGCCATCACCGCGGCCGCCAGCGATGGCGTATATGAAAGCCGTCATCCGCTGGGGCGATCAGTATCTGGCGATCTGCCGGGATATCCGACAGAGCCCGCCAACCTGGTATAATGTGGTTGTGCCGGGAATCTCGCCGCCAGACGGCGTGCTATACCTTCGGGCAGCCTCCATAACCTACGGCGGCTCCGGGAAAGTGCGGCTCTGGGTGATCCTTCATCATCCCAGCTCCGGCGAGTATTACCTGGAGTATATTGATGACCTGGAGAACGCTTTTGTGGGGGAGCCAGCGTCGTTGTCCGGGCCGATGCTCTCTGTGAATAGAATACGCGGGGAAACCGGCAGAGAGACAGTCCGGGGCATCCATAGCCTCATCACATTCCCTGGTTACCCGAACCGAGTGATGGTCGGAATCCAGGATGGGATAGTGAATGAGCTGCCCGATTTCGTGGCGGTCGGGTACACCCAGGACGGTGGTCTGAACTGGTCGTACCAGATGCTGCCCTACCATCACTGGTACGATCCGCACGCGGTGCTGTTCCGGGTACCGAAGATAAACCAGGTATATATACAGGTCAGAGCATATGTCTGGACAGAGCGGTGGTTTGTCCAGAACACACCCGGCGGACCCATCGCCGGGCCGTATAACTTTACCCCGAACACGAGGACGGAAACAGAATACTTTGTAAAAGCGTGGCAGTCGGGCTCTGGCGGCGCAGTAACGTACCGCGCGGGGGCGACATCAACGGGCACTGAGATGACGCCGATCTATTGCGAGGAGATGAACTTTTCCACGTTGGTAATAGAGGACAGGCTGGACGGCCTGAAGCCAGGTATCCATACTAATCCGATTACCGGGCTGTGGATGAACTACTCCTACCCGAACCAGATGATGGCGCTCCGGGAGCCGGACCCAAGCCCGACGCCAAAAAGAGCGGAGGTGATGTATACCTCCGACTCCGGCGGCAGCTGGACGATGCGCTCATACCTCACTTCGCTCGATTTTGACTTAGATCCGGGCGTTGGGCCATTTGCGCGCCTCCTTGGCTGGCAGGCGAACGCACGGGAGTTTGTCATGTACTCCGTCTACCAAGTTTCCTATCCGGGGGGGCCTCCCCCGACGGATAGACGAATTTACTATTCCGCGGACGGTGGGTACACCTGGGTGGATAAGACCTCTAATTTCCATTCCGTCTCCCGATGGCAGGGGCAGTGGTTGATGTCCGGGGTGATTATCGTGCCCCGATATGGGTGGAACCAATGACGCTGGAGCCGCTGCGCAGGAAACTGGCACAGAGGATACCGTCGCCACCGCGGCGACAGCACGGGGTGATCATCGCCGCCTCCGGCACCACGGTCACTGTCCAGACCGACCGCGGTATCGTGGTGGTGCACGGCGCAACGATAACGGCTGTCGGCACCCCTGTCATCCTTGAGGAGATAGATGGCGTCTGGGTGATCATCGGCATCTGGACGCCCGGCGTTGCCGAAGTCCCGGATACGTTTGTCCCTCTTCCGCAGCACCATCACACTCACGAACTTTTTCATCCGGAGGGGGGATCCGATGTCGTATGGGTCCAGAAAGAGCAGCTGCTCCCTCTCCTGGTCTACCCAACATCCCCGCCATCATTATCGGTGCAGGTGTATCCGGACACTATCTACCTCGGGCAGTCTTTCATCGTGCTGGACGAGGCGCTGATGGATATGGCCGAACATGTGCCGACCTCGAGCGCCCGTTACGCCGTCATTTACCTGGATACAGTGGAGTGGCAGTACCAGGCCGTCGCGGGTGAGGAGGGAAGCAGCGAGTTGCCCGCGGTGCCCCAGGGGGTGGTGCCCCTGGCAGCAGTGCTGCTATCTCCCGGCCAGACCGCCATCACCTGGGAACACATCCACGATCTGCGCCAGATACCCGCGGTGCGGGCTCAGTTCGGGGAGCCAGCGGATGTGGGGCTTCAGATCACGGTGGTTGCTGGCTCCGGCTCCGCGGGTACGGAGGACGCGCCGATGGGCGGCGTGCGCCAGTTCCCAGCATCTGAGGATGGACTATTGGATGCCATAGAGTACGCAGCAGAATACGGGAACGCCCGAATTGTTTTGCCGCCAATTATATTCCTGCTGGAGGGCACACTGGAGGTACCAGCCGGTATCACTCTGGTTGGCCACGGGGCTATTATTGATGCAGACCTGGTGGTGAGTGGCGAGGTATACCACCTCGGCGCCCGCTCCTTCGGCGGGGATGGAGTCGTCGTGAGCTGCTGGGAGGTGGAGAGCTGAATGAGTGGTGAGTACCGCGTGGGAAATCACATCGTGATTCGGGCGCCTGGAAACTCCGTCCTGGATGGACTGGAGCTGCGCGCCACCGATATTGGGGATGGGCAGTATCTGCGCCGCCTGGGGAATACGATCGTCGGTGGCGCGGGGGGTGCTGGTGGTTTTCCAACCCTGCCGTTTATTATGCGCGGGGGTGAAGTGCTCACTTACCCATCCATCCAGGGCGCAATAGATGATGCGCAAACCGGCGAGACCATATACGTCCCGGCGGGGGTGTACTACGAGCGCCTTGTTGTTGCCAAGATCATCTCAATTGTGGGGATCGGGGGGGTTGGAGCGCAGAGAGTGGTCGGGGGCGTGGAGTGTTCCACCGGTTCCCGGTTTGAGTGCCTCAGGTTCGAAATGGAGCCAGGGGGCGACGGCTGGACACTGGTTAACCTGAGCGACGTTTCCAGCCCGATTTTCTCCTTCTGCGAGTTCAGCGTCGACACGCCGTACATCGGGACAATGGTGCGCATCTCCAACTGGGCGCGGTTTGAGAACTGCTTCTTCATCCGCACATCCGGCGACACGGGGTCGGTGGATTTCGTCGCCACTAATGCCAGCTCTCTGTTTTTCGTCTACTCTACCGTCTATTCCACCTCCACCCTATTCAACGCCACATTCACAGGCGGATGCGCCGCATATTCTTCCCACCTGCACGGCGCGGCGTGGGGTTCGCTTTCATCTATAACATCCGTGTGCTCCACGTTCTCGCCGTACCCGGCCGATTGCACAGTGTTCTGGAGGCTCCTGCCTCTGTCCGGATCAGCCACCGGTGAGGTGCCAAACTGGAACGGGAGCGACTGGACTGTCTCGCGGCTCCCGTTTGTGCATCTTGCCGACACCCCGGCGTCGTATATCGGTAGCGCCGGGAAGTTTGTTAGGGTCAAAGCGGATGAATCGGGACTGGAGTTCGCAAGCGCCGAAGGCGGCGGGGAGGGGTTCCCAACGACCGTGTTCTCTATCCTGAATGGAGAGATCACGCTGTACGGGGACCTGGACGAGGCTATTGGGCAGGCACCCGCGGGCAGCATTATTGTCGTGCCACCGGGCAACTGGCAAATCTCGCAGTACCACTCCCGGACCAGCGATGTGGATGTGGTCGGGATCGGGGCTCCATCCGTGGTGATAGGGGATGCCGGGGGAGTGGGGGTCTCTGGAGCCCGCTCCCGGTGGGCCGGACTGAAGATAACCAAGCAGTTTGTGAACATCAACCCGCCATCATCAAATATCGCGTTCTGGCTCAGCGGGGACGGGAGCGAGCTCGTGCTGGACGGATGCGCCCTGGACACGGAGGAATCGGAACGGCTTGTCCAGTTTGTCTACCTCTCCGGCACCAGCGGCAAGGCCACGATCTCGCGCTGCACCGCGCGCGGCTGCAACAGTGTGGTGGGGCTGGAGGGAAGCGGCGAGGTGTATCTGCTGCACTCTCTCTTCTCCGGGTGCAACTCTGTCATCGCCAGCGCCCCTGGGGTAAATGTCAACGCGGTGGTATCCGGCTGCGTTTGCGTTGCCGTGATCTCCGTCCTGAACGGGGACATTACCGCCGATGTATCCGGGTCCATCCTCTATCCGCCCCTGGGGAGCGAACCGGCGTCGTATTTCATTCCCATCCCTGTTTCCGGGAGCGAGGCGGGCGAGGTCGTGAGGTGGGATGGGGGCCAGTGGCGGGTTGGCCGCGCTGCATTCACCGACCTGTCGGACACACCGGGGGACTATTCTGGGGCAGCGGGCTATTTTGTCCGCGTGGACGGAATCGAGAGCGGGCTGGAGTTCGTCCATCCATCGCTCGCCGTGGAACCGCATGCCTCCAGGCACGAGCAGGGGGGCGATGATGTAATTGACGTCTCTGGGCTGGCTGGCGTTCTGTCCCAACCCCAGAAAGTACGCCTGCTGCTCGGGAACGAGCCGGTGGGCGAGGCAACCACGGTAAATCTCATACCGGGGAGTGGCGTGACCATCCAGGCACAGCAGGTCGGCGACCAGATAAACATCACTGTTTCGGCGACAGGCGGGGGCGGGACATCCACAGCACTGTTCACGTACGAGGGTGTCCTTGCCGTAACGCAGGGGCAACTACGCATCTACAACCGGACCGGGGTAGATATGACCATCCGTGAGGTTTTCCTGTCTGTATCCACTCCGCCCGCAGGACAGGCGATCATCGTGGACATCAATCTGAACGGAGGGACAATCTTTCCCAACCCGGACGATCGGCCGCGGATAGAGGCGGGTCAGTATACCGGCGCGGCAAGCAACCTGGGGGTGGGATTTGCCAGCGGGTCGTACCTCACCGCCGACATAGACCAGGTTGGCTCTACCGCCGCGGGGGAGAATCTAACCATACACGTTATCTACGGGGGGTGAAAGGATGGCGAGGATATTCTCCGAGGGCTTTGAGACTGGCTCCCATTGGGCGGCGTCAACCACAGGGGGCGTTTCCGTTACCACGACAAATGCGCGCATCAGCGGGTGGTGCTTATCCTTCGTGGCGGGTTCCAGCGCCACGTTTGCCTTCCCCCAGCAATCGGAGTTCTACCTCACCTTCGCCATCCGGCGGGAGTCGGGCACAGCTCGCGTTCTCTGGTTGAGCGGGACGAACGAGGTAGGGCGGATTGAGGTGAGCAGTACCTCATCCAAGATCACTCTGTACATTGGTGGGAGCGCGGTGGCAACCGGGAATCGGGTGCTGCCATGGAACGCCTGGATCGTCCTGCAGATGTACATAAAGATCGCCGATTCCGGTGGGCGGGTGGTGGTGTATGTGGATGGCGTGAAGGATATAGATTACACCGGGGATACCAAACCGGGAACCTTCACGACCGTGGATTTGGTGAAGTTTGACTGCCCACTCTACAGCTCTTTCCGTGTGGATGATATATTCATCAATGATACGAGCGGGACCACAGACAACACATATCCGGATGGAAACCACATCTACGGCCTTGTCCCGACATCAGACACGGAGGTATCCGGTCTGAAGGACAAGCAGGGTGGTACCAGTAACATCTACCAGTCAATTGATGAGCAGCCACACAACTCGGACACCGATTATATCTGGGGAGATACCTCCGGGCAGTATGGGCTCTTCGGATGCGCCGATCTGCCCTCTCTGCCCGCAGGAGCTTCAGTGGTATCCGTCTGGGTTGAGGCCGTAGCGACGAAAACGGATGCCAATGGCGCCAACGCGTACCTTGGGGTAAGCGAGGGCGGGACAACAACCTGGGGGGATCCGATCCCTCTATCCACGTCCTACAACCGGATCAGAAGCGCCCGCTACACGACCAACCCGCGCACGGGCTCGCCCTGGAGCGCGGCGCAGGTTGGCGATATCTCCATAGGGTTCAAGCTGGAGTAGGCGGTGGCGGAGACCAGAGACACTCAATCGGTACTGAATGTTGAGGTCCAGCTCGGGACCGAGCGGCGCCTGACCCAGGAGCAGGCAATGATAGAGGTGGGTCTGGGTACCGAACGGCGCCTGACCCAGGAGCAGATGATGGTGGAGGTGAGCCTGGGCGCCGAGCGGAGACTGACACAAGGGGTGTTGATGGTGGAGGTCCGGCTCGCGCCACGGAGGTTTGCTGGACCGGCAGTCCAGATCATTTGAGATGGCGGTTATGGTCACTTTTTAAACCCGCCAAAACCAGGCTGAGGGCGGAGGCCGGTTTTGGTGTCTCCGGGCAATGAGGCCGGACTGATCCAGGGTTGCTATGGTGGAGGTCCGGCTTGCACCGCGGAGGGGTGCTGGTTCAGCGGTCCATATACAGCCAGGAGGTCAGGAATGGACATCACAGATTTCTATGGGCTGGGTAGCGCTCCGATTGTTACTGGAATTGTGGAGCTGATAAAGCAGACACTGCCGGAATTGGACAGCCGCTGGTGGCCGGTGGTGTCGCTGGCCGTTGGGGTCCTGCTCAATGTCGCGATAGGAACGGGTGTGCTGGCGCGCCCGCTTCCGGAGGCGATCCTGAACGGAGTGCTGGCTGGATTGGCGGCCAGTGGATTCTACTCCTACATCAAGACATTCCTGCGAAGTTAGCATGGAGTTTCCTGGCATCCAGTATCTGGTAAACGGAGGACTGGCGGGCATCTGTGTCGCGCTGATCATTTACGCCTGGCTCCTGTCCAAGCAGCAGCACGAGAGTCACCGCGAGACCCTCGCGATCCTCAAGGAGAACGCCGAGCGGATGGGAGAGCTGGTCGCAACGACCGATCGGCTTGTGCAGGGCGTGGAGCGCCTGGTGGAGGCAACCACCGAGCTATGCATTTTGATGCGCACTTCGCCACCCATGCTTGCCAAGAGCGAGGAGAAGTCTTCCGATGAGGGGAAACAAAAAAGGGCTCGCGGGCGCTGAATGTCCCGCGAGCCCCGCAGGCTCCGTGGGGGGCAGCGCTGAGGCGTCAGCCCCGGTCGTCAGGGTACTCGCTCCGGGCACTGGCAACGCATAACGAGTGCCCGATGACCCCGGACACAAACACAATGGCACTCAGCGCCACGAGGGCGCAGCCACGCACTCCAGCGAGATAGGCCAGAGTGGCGGCGATTAATGTCACGACCAGTGCAATTGCCAGAGTCATTTCTTTTTCCTCCGATCCCGCCGGTACAGCCACAGCACAACCAGGGCTGCCACCAGAAACGTGATGGCGGCGGATATGGGAAAGCCCCAGAGTTCCGGGCCGTGGCGTTGATATCGCAGCAGCAGCAGCAGCACAAAGGCGCACAGCGGGAGCCAGATAAGGGTAACCCAGGCCAGAAAATTCCTGCATCCTTTCACGGCTATCTCCTCCCAACGGGAGCCAGGAGAATTCATTCGCGACCGCCATCGCCTGGCGGGCCAGGGGCGGAAGCTGAATTCCCGCGCTTCCATTCATATATTCTTCCCTCCGCTCTACCGCACCTCCGGTCCGGCGCCTGGGAAGGCAGCCGGGCCGGAGGTGCTTCTTTATTACCGCCCTACCTGTGATAGCTAACCGAAATGTAGTGCGCGAACCCAGGTCTTTCGCCGACGAATTCCGCCTCGCGCGGGGAGTCCTGCGCCCGGCCGGGACCGAGGGAACCCGGCTCCCGACACCTTATGCTTCTCCACGCCTCACTTCCTTACTGTTGCCATTCTCCCGCCGCCGATCAGCGAGGTCAGTACCGAGGTCAGGCCAGCGATCAGCAGACCGGGGAGATACCACTCCACGGGAAGCGGAAAGTGGACACCGATCACCGACGCGGCGAGCATCAAGTAGGTGGCAATGCCGATGCCGACTCGCCGCCATACGGAGTCCCTCCACTTCGCAGCCTGGTCATACCAGTGTGCGATAAGCGCCGCCGCGGCGGCGAAGGTGGAGACGGAAAACAGGATATCGCCCCCGCGGACGGCAAGAGGGAACCTGGCTATCGTCACGAAGCTTGCGACAAGGGCGACTGTGGCGGCCATATGTCATCCTCCTCTTTTAGAAGGCCGGCCCAGTGTGCCAGCACCGTGGCGATAGCGGAAAGCATCTCGCCGATAGCGGTGACCGCGCAGCGGCCGCAGAAATACAATGCGCATTTCTCGGAGCACTGGCTCCAATCAGTCGGGCACAGTCTCTCGTCCATCTACACCTCCACATAGAAAGATGCATCTTCCGGCAGCTCCGGCGCCGCCCGGTTCTCGGCCACTACGACCGAGATGTTATCGCGGATCTGCGATTGCAGCTCAGCGACTCTCCTGGTCAGAGCCGCGACGCTGTTGGATGATAATACCACCCTGCGCCTCCGATATAGGGGGGAGTCCAGCTCTCCCCAGTCGGCGACCAGCCCCTGGCCGAGAAGCTTAACCTTTGGCGAGACGAACAGCGGATGAAGCCACCCGTCGCTGGCCGGAAGGAACACGGTTACCTCGGCGCTTACTTCCGATCCGTTCCCGCTCGCTCTGTAATGGACAGATAGTTTATAGTAACTCTTTTCTTCTTTCATCCCTCACCTCCTTTTCGTTCGGCTCCGCCTCCAGTGGAACATACGCCCACTGTTTCCAGCGCCGGATAACCGGCGGCGGATAGCCATACCGGCGCAGGAACGCGTCGGCGATTTCCTTATCGGAGGCGGAGCCGTGATATGCAGCGTAGCGCACGCCCTTCGCTATCATTTTGGATAGGGTAAATGCTGCTCGAGCCGGACGATACGGTTGAAGATCGCGCTCAGATACTCAACAATGCGCGCGTACTGCTGTCCCGGAGAGTCTTCTACCAGAGGGGCGATGAGCTGCTCTCGCCGAGCGAACAGCTCTGCGGCTACATCCTGGGCAATCTGGCGTGCAGTCTCAGGCGAGACCACGGTGTCGGGCGATCTGCGCTCCCACCCAAGCACCACCGGGAACGTCGCCGCGAGGGTGAACAACGCGGCGGCGATTGCCCGGTCCCCGAGGCTCTCTGCGACAAAGAGCACCAGGAGCCCCATCGCCCAGGACGCGGCGGAGATGATGTACAGCGGTGTTGAGCTCATCCTGACCCTCCCCTTGTCCTGGCTCTCTGCCGGGAGAGCACCGCGTAGACAGTGGAGCGCGCGAGCCCCATCATCTCCGCAATCTCGGCGGGCCTGTGGCCCGAGGCAAAGAGCCTCTGCACCCGCTCTTCATCAACGATCTTCCGGCGCGATGGCGTGATCCCGCCCTTGCGGAGCGCCCGGTAGATCGTTGACGGGTTCAGCCCGAGACGCGCGACGATATCCTTCGTCTTCGCGCCCTCCCTGTACAATTGGACAATTTTCTCCGTCTGCTGGTCCATCCCACACCTCCCCAAGGCAGATGTAACAGTACCAGCGGTCACCGACGCGCACGACTAGGCGTGCGGTGCCGCAGCTGGGACATCTGGCATACCCTCGCCCGGAATCTGCAGAGGTTCGGAAAGGAGCGGGCGAGGAATCTCTAATGGTCTTTCGGAGTCTCCGCATCGGTGCAGCTCCTCCCAGGGCGCAAACCACTCGGCGATCACGGCCACCGAGGCCAGGGTTACCGGCGCCGATGGCGCCAGCCGGCGACACCTCGGGCACCGGCCCACGAGATGGAACACGGACGGATTGGATTCTACCAGGACGAAGCCATCCAGAGTCTTCACATAGCAGTCGTAGGCCTGGAGCGGCGTGATGCCGAACTGCTGCGCGAACCGCTCCGCCACCGCTATCCCCCTCGCCTGCTCCTGTTTCCTGCGTGCTGCTACCGAGGCGTCAATAAGCCCAGCAATGATTGGGCTCATTTCCCACCTCCACCGAGGACGGATAGCACGGTGCGGGCTGCATCGGCGAAACTCGTTATCTCGCCGAGGCTCTTGATACCCAGCGCCTCCAGTGCCTTGTTGAGCGGGATGCCGCTTTCGGCCAGGAGACGGACAAACCCCGCGGCATCCAGCTCATCACTTACGGAGATGGACTCCGGCCCAAGCTCCGTTGAGGAAGTGCCGGTCAGGTCCTGGATGGCTCTGTTCAGGGCGCGCGTGTGCGCGACCATCAGGAGGTTTTCCTCCCCCACTTCCTCCGTGGTTGCCGAACCCGCGCCGGTCATCCAGCGACCGGCGATGGCAACGGCAACGATAACATCGGTGCGGCGGGGTTTTCCGTTCACGATCTGCAATGTGGCCATAAACCCCGGTGCAGTGAGGGTCTGGAATATGATCCCGCCGCACTCGGAGAGCTCACACCGGATCGGTGCCTCCGCCTGTTCGGCGCCAAGAGCCAGCGCCAGCGTCCGGAGCCCGGCGCGGGTGAAATGGACGGCGACGGTGGCATTATACTGGCGCGCGATCTTCTGCGCCTCTCTCCGGGAAGCAGTCACAAACCGTCTCTGCTTGCCGGTCTGGTCGTAGTACGTTACGGAGTAGTACTTGTGGGAGGAGGGGATAGCGCTATCCACAACTCTGTGGTAGCGCCGTACAGTCTCCTCTGCCTCCTCTGGCGATACCTGAGCGAATGCGGGGACAACCTGAGTTTCGTTCTTCGGGACAATCTTTCCCATCTGCCTACCTCCTGTTCCTCCATAATCGCGCCGGCACGATGTCGGCGACCCCGCTCTCGTCAGCGTTCAGCGCGGCGCTTGCTGAACCAAAGGCGCTCACGAGAGCCAGCAACCGAACCGGGCCGAGGCCGCGAACGGCCATCAGCCGGCGCACAGCGGCCAGCTCGCGGTCGATCCGTTCTGGATCCGGGGCATCGCTGGCATACGACCGTGCCAGATGCGCGACGACGAATGGCGTCATCCACGAGGCCGGGGAGAGGAGGATCGTGGACTTCTCCTGGGCGCGAACAAGTGAGGAGATTATGGTTCGGTAGTGGACATGGAACCGGCGCGGCAGACCACCCTCCAGCACGACGAAGTGCGCGCTAGCTTGGGGTATAGACGAGAAGGTGGCGCGCACTACCTGCAGCCGCTCGGCATCGCCCTGGATGACGAAGCTGACGCCGATATCGGCCTCCTGGAAGCCCAGGGAACGGGCTGATGCCAGCACCTGAGCCGGTTCCCGAGTGTCCACGTACAGCACTGTTCCCCCCTAGCTGCCTTCCGCGGCCTCGGCGATGTATTTAAGCGCCAACTCCGTTGTGACCCACTTCTGCCCGTCGTACTCCACCGCTCCCAGGTTGGAGAGCCAGTTGAGGTACTCTTTCGCCTTGTCAGAGAGCCGCTCGATCAGCACCGGATCGCCCAGCAATCCGGCCCGAAGCAGCAGCTCCGTCTCCGGATCGGAGAGCCTCAGCGGGTCATTGACGAGGTTAGCAAGCAGTGCCACATCGTGCTGGTCCGGTGGACGGACAATGACCTCTTCCACCACCGCCACGGGGAACATGCGCGTCGCGGTGATATGTTCGCCGTCGCTGGAGGGGCCGAACGAGACCTCTTTCTCCTGCCATGCGAACCAAATGGTGTCCAGCCCCTCGCCGCCCTGATTGATCCACTGGACCAGCTGCTCTCTGGACAGCTGGAGAAGCGGCGCCAGGGCGTCAAGGAACATCAGGTAGAGGGATCGCGTGTGCGTGCTAAGATGCAGCATTACCTGGTACTCCTCCCCGTCAGGGGCCTGGAGTACAAAGATGACGTATTGCCTCTTCCCGACCTTTGTTTCTCGCTCCTCAAGCCGGATGTCCGCGATGCGGGCAACCCGGCGCTCTGAGGTCGGGACCGGCAATTTCCCTGCGGTCGCTATACTGAATGGCATATCACACCTCCTCTTGAGATTTGTTGGGTAGCTGCTTGCCGCGCGGCCGCTGCCTCGCGAGCGAAAGCCCTCATCTGGACGATCGTCACCGCCTCCAGAAACCAACCAGGGAAGATACCCTGGGCGGCCAGGAGGCGGAGCACCGATGCGTCAATGATGTAGGTCACGCTCCAGTCATCCGGGCCGCGGGTTGTGCGCCCGCAGGCCTGGACGACCTCGCTGGCTGTAACCGCCAGGTATTCCTCTTCGGTAAGAGCTAGCACTGCAGGATCGCCGCGGTCCGGCCATGGGACCTTGGCGATGATCTGCCACTCCCCCAGATCGTACGGAAGATCGAGCCCCTCCCGCACAGATGGGGAAAGCAGAATTGCACCCGGTCGCTCCCGGAAGCGCCGCAGCGCGTCCCCTCTATAGGGACCGTGTGCGACAATTATCCTCTGGGCAACCGGATCGTCCCCAAGATAGCGCAGGACAGCCCGGCACTGCTCCGCGCTGGACACGTGAATCACGCCGCGGCCGGGCCGCATTGCGGCAATCCGCCGAATAGTGTTCGCGATCGCTCCCCATTCCCGTTCCCCGGACGACGCGTTGAGCCAGGCAACTGGCAAGACGATGACAGCGCGTCGCTCCGGCGGAATGGTGGAGGGGATTGATATGAAATAGTCCACATCCGCCCACTGGGACATCAGCGCCGGGGTAATGGTCGCCGACATTGCGATTACCGTCAACCCTGAAAGAAGTTTCCTGATGATATCGGAGACGCGCACGGGCCGGATGACAAGCACTGATGTCTCGGATTCAAACGAGACAGCGACCTGGCTTCTTGACAGCGCGGTTGCCAGACGCGCCATTGCTGCGTACCTGTTGGCAGCGATGAAATCCGCCCGTGCCCGCGCCTCCTGCTGGGCGCGGGTGAATGCCGTGGACGCCTCCAGCAGCCAGTCTTGGGAAGGTACGGGCGTCCGAATAGCCAGCGCGGCGATGGTCTTCGGGCTGACCCGGAGAGACATCGCCGAACGAACCGCGTCCGGGAACCGATGTGCCTCGTCCACGATGAGCACCGGGCGGACGATGCCGCGTTCGTGCACCACGAGCGCGTGGTTAATGCAATGGACTGGCGCGAATTTCGCGCGCTCGCGGGCGGTAAAGTACGGGCAACTGCATCCGGCCTCTGGTACTCCGGTCGCGCACTCCGTAAGGTCAACTGTCAGCATCGGGAAGCGAGTGCAGCGGTAATTCTGCTTCCCAAACAATACCGGTATCTCAAAAGATGAGTGGTACTGAGATTGAAGTATTTTTGAATAGCAGGCAATTGTCCCGCCCCGTTCAGCGATGGCGGCGTAGGCAATAAGCGATTTTCCGGAGCCGGTGGGGGCGTTTAGGCATATCGCGCGCGCTCCGGAAGCGAGAGCTGTGCGCAGCGCGATCACCGCTTCGGCCTGGTATGGCCGCCATTCTCTGAACCAGGGCAGTTCCATCTATGGAAAATCTATGGAAAAATGAAGCGAATGATCTTTGGAATCTGGATGCACCGATCGCGCTGTGTGAGTGTTTGCCGGGCGGCATCGCAGTACTTGGCGTAGATGGACAGAATCGCGTGCCCGCCGGTATCGACGAGGGAGACAAACATCAATGCGCACAGGGTGCCGGATTCGTCCGGCAGCACAATTGCCAGCGACTGTGGGTACTGGCCAGCGGGGCAGTAATAGAGCTCATAATCCAGCAGTTCTGTCACCGCCTTCTTAATGGCCAGGTACAGCCCCACGACGCTCATCCCGTGCCGGACAAGTGCGTGGTTGTCCTCCCGATGGCGCAGGTGCAGCTCCCTCTGCAACTCTATCTGTTCCTGCGCAATCAGCGCCTCGGCGCCAGCAAGAGCGCCGAGCGTGATGCGGATCGTGTCCGGCAGCTCTGGGTAGCCTGATGCTGGCGGAGGCGGGGGGGGTGGGAGCGCGATAGGTGGCAGCTGCGCCAGAGCGGGCGCCAGCAGCAATATACCCAGTCCGAGGACGAACAGGACCGGCAATAACGTCTTCGCGTAGCTTACCATATTGCACCTCCATCCAGAAAACAGGGTAACACGAACCCGAACGTTGTCAATAGTACCGTGGTACTATTTTTTGCCGTTCTCCATATACCGAAGTTTAGAAATATAGTCATTTCCAAAATGGCTGACGAGAGCGCGCCGGACAATGACGTGGACGGACTGCGGCGCGACCTCCTCAAACAGGCCGGCGCCCTTGAGAAAATACCCAATGCGCCGGCTTGTCCAGCGGTCAAAGGGCAGACCCAGCTCGCGCGGATCTGTCAGCGCCAGTGCGATGACGATCTTTTCCTGCAGCCGCCTTCGAACCGCGCGGCGCTGGACAGTGGCGCGCTCCAGCGCGCACACAACATCCTCCGGGAGCTCGTATCCCATTTCCAGCAGAACCGCGACGGACTCCACCTCTCTCACCCCTTTCCGGTCCAGATAATGGCGCATTTTGCAAAGAGAGAGGCAATGTCCGCCCCGGCGACGGCGGCGATGGAGAGCGCGTAGTGGGGCTCGTCGGCGAAGAAGCGCGCTCGCTCTGTCCCGTTCTGGTACACTATAACGAGCCCCGGGGAGATTGCGAGCGCGAGCCCAGAGCGGAGGAACTTGGCGAACGCTGTTTTCTTCTCCAGCAACGGCGCCATTCGCCGAACCGCTGCCAGGGCGGCGCGGCGGTCGGTATCAGACTGAATTGCCCCCTCCAGGACCTGTCGCGCCAGCGCCATCAGCGCGCCGGCGACAGCGGGCAGGACCTCTTGCGGAAGATCGAGTGCCTGGCGCGCGCCTTCTTGTGGCGAAAATGACATGGCGCGCTCGCCAGACGCGATGATAATCTGTCCGGATACCAGCGCTGCGCGAGCGCCTTGCACCTGTGCGGTGCAATCGCGCGCGTGTGGAGCGAAAATGGCGATGATGCCAACGGCGGAGGCAATCATTCTATCCACTGCTGGATCGTATTCCTGCATCTCACTCCAGAAGAAATAGCCTTGGCTGGTTTGGGCTTCCCACAGTTTTCTCCGCGCGCCGGACCAGGCCGCATTGCTTTGCCTTCTCCACGGCCCGCGGCACGTAAGGAGCCAGCAGTATCCTCTGTCGGATCGAAGAGGGTGCGACCAGAATTTGGATGACGTAGGTGATTGTTGTTATGTTTCTTTCAGTATCCTCTGTCGGATCGGAGACTCGCCTGGCGATCTCCTTGCCGGGAAAGCGGGCTCTACCATCCGTCCACCTTCGGGGGTTTCGGGAACTCCTCCAGCAGTGCGGTCAGTATGGCGCCGTTGCCATCGGCGCATGCCAGGTCTGCCAGCGAGCTCAGCCAGAATGCCGCTTCCCATGCATTTCCGGCGCATTCGCCCGTCAGGCATGCGACAACGAACCGGATAGCGCGGAGAGCGAAATGGGAGTTGGTGCCCCAGCCGGCCTTGTCCAGCAGGTCATCCAGGTTCCGGATGACCTGCACTGGATCGATCGGGTCCCCGCCGAGGGGCGCAATGGGCTCGCGCTGGCGGAGGAAGCGAATAACCCCACTGGCATATTCCCGGTCCGGTTCATTGAGGGCCGGGAGTGCATATTTCTTGCACAGATCGGCAAAGCACCTCACCAACCTGGCGCGCACTGCCGGGCTGTTCTCGGCGATGAAGCCAAGCAGGTACGCCAATTCATCGGGGCTCTTCCAGTGCTGCCAGGCCTCCTGCAGGGATGTGAACTTTATCAGGTGCTCAAAGTCAACCATTTCATCCTCCGGAAACATCTGGTGAGTGTCAGGTAGTGCCGGCGGCTCAGAAAACCACTCCCGCAGCGCCGCCGAGACCTCCTGACGGATAGAAGCGCCATCCATTCGCGCCGCCTCAATCAGCCGCAGGCGGCGTCGGCTGGAGCGAGTGATTAGGACGGTTGTTTCTTGGCTTTCTTTACAGCATATCTGAGACCAGATTCGTGGACGGCAGGTAGCTTGTCTAACCATGATAGGTCTCTCCCGATGACTAATTCCCTCATTGTAGCGTGATGAGTGTTTTTCATCGGGATCAAACGCATCTGAAAGCCATGCCTGCGTGCCATTTCCTTCACTTCTTCTGCTTCATCGTATGTCATCAGAAAATCGCCCACGACTGACTCACATATCGTAAAGAGATATTCGTGATCAATCTGATGATGTTTATAGAGCCGTTTGCCCGCCTTCTTTCCGCCAGCAGTATAGGGAGGATCAATGAAATAGATTGCATCCTCGCGACTAGCAAATTCCAGCATCACTTTCAACCCATCATCGCAACGGAAATCAATCCTACTCACAATACGATTCAGATTGATGAGCCTCTGAGCAAGCGTCTTCGGATACCAGCGAGAACCAATTCCTTTTCCGTTCTCTCCGTGCCTTATGAACCGAGAGCCTTCAGCGAGTATTCCCCCATGCAGCGTTCGGTTCTTCAGAATTGTCTGAAACGCTTTCTCTCTTTTCGTCGCTGGAGTTTTCTGAAGCTCCTCTTCAACGGCTTCTCTCGTCATCGTGAACGTCAAGATCCGATTAGCCAACCACCCCGCATCACCGTTTACGATGGTTTCCCAGACCGCCGCCACTTCGTCATCCAATTCGACCATTACTGCCTTTTCAACCAAATTCTCAAAGAGGGCGGTAAGGCTAATGATCCCGCCGCCAGCGAACGGTTCAACCAGAATGCGCGGCTTGCTCTTCAGGCTGGCTATCCAGCGTCGGAATGTCGGTACAAACCACGTCTTTCCACCGGGGTAGCGGAAAGGACTTCGCTGTGGGACTGACGCGACATTCACCGGGCGTGGTAAAGCTGTTTGCTCGGAAAATTCAGAAAACAACGAAAGCTGTCTCTGTGTCGGCATGATCAAAACGGCCTCTCGATAGTTTGGTTCGTCGGGGGAGTTTCCAGTTGTTCGTCGAGTTTTTCCTGAAGCAACTTGATGAAATCTTCCATCCTCCCAGGCAGTGGTGTGGTGATCGAAAGCAAAGCAGGCTCAAACTCAGTAAAAACCTCGTCTACCTTCGTAAGATGGTATCGCCCAGGCCCATGGCCCTCTTCCGCGTGTAGTTTCAGCTCATAGATGAGCCATGCAATATCAGCCTCACCTTTTGGGACTTGTTTCAGGGTGGGTAAAGTAGCAAAGAAGCTCTTGTTCAGTGCCACAGCGATTTTCTTTTTCCAACTATGCAAGATTCCACCCTTGTAAACGAGTTGAGGGACGAGTCTCTTTCGGGACGACGAAAGGTAATCAGGACGAGGATAGTTCGGTTCTTTGGACCAATCCATCAGCGCTCTGCTCTGTGGATCGTGCATATAATACTCAAACGGTTCACGGACATTGCCAGAAATGTAGACAGCCTGAATCTCGAGGGCGCCAAAATCAATGACCTTTCCACTATCATCATAAGCAACGAGAACCACATCAATGTTTCCGGCGGACTTGCCAGTGGCATCATTCAAACGTACTTCAGTTAGAGAAGTCCACTGTGCTCCTTCCTCAAAAAAGAAAGAAGCAGCATGGTCAGCAATAATCCAGTCTTGGCGGAATCGGAT
>FWPU01004157.1_pt1 | contig 34358 bp, 27 predicted proteins | sample 2228361 | NCBI WGS metagenome assembly FWPU01 (sample SAMEA103939777, study PRJEB20133) | metagenome
ACATTTTTGCTCTGGCAAGTCATTCGATTGTTAAAGAACCATGGATATTTCTGACAACAAATTTACAGAAAATACCTTGCGTAATCGATACAGGGAAAGAGAAAACGGTCTTTTTCATTTTACCAAAGACCGTTTAATAATAAAGAGGTATGGAATTAGATAAGGAAATCTGTCAATCAATATCAGGAAGATTGACTAATCACATCCCTGCCATGTAGGCGATTCCAACCGTGCCCGGACCGGTATGTGTACCAATGACGGGTGAAACGGTGGCCGCAAAGGCTTCGGCAACATCGGATGGATCAAAACGCTGGCAGGCTTTTTCGAGCAGACGTTCGGCTTCGGCTGGCGCGTTTGCATGTAAAGCGGCAATCCGAACCGGCCGCTGGTTGCCAACCCGTTCGACAAAAATGTCAATCAACCGATCAATTGCCTTGTTCATGGTGCGGATTTTTTCAACTGCTACAATTTTGCCATTTTCTAAACCCAGGATCGGCTTAAAGCCTAACGCAGTGCCGAGAAATGCGGCGGCTCCACCAATCCGACCGCCGCGGTGCAGAAATTCGAGGGTGCTAACCGCGAAAAGAACTCCCGTGTGCTTCACGGCGTTTTCTGCAATGGCTTTGCATTCTTCTAATGTGGCGCCTTGCTTTGCGGCTCGGGCTACCTGCAAGGCTTGAAAGCCTAATCCCATTCCGGTTGAGTATGAGTCAACGATGACCACTCGATCGGTTTGCAAGGATTGTTTGGCTTGGGTGGCTGAATCGATCGTGCCAGAAAGGGCGGCTGAAATGTGGATAGAAAGAATGTCATATCCCTGTTCCAGGAGAGAGGTGTAAACTTGCTGAAAAGCGGCAGGTGAGGGTTGTGAAGTGCTAGGCATCACCTTGGCATGTTGTAATCGGGTATAAAACTCCAAGGGGGTTATATCCACGCCGTCGCGGAAGGTTTCTTCTCCCCACACAACCTGCAAAGGAATAGCGTGTAAGGCGTATCCGTTTGATAAATGTTCTGGAATATAGGCAGTGCTGTCGGTGACGACGGCAACCTTCGACATGGTTTTTCTCCTTCAATATGTTTTTTTATAAATTATATTATTTCGATGCTTATAACCCCATCCTTTGTAAAAAGTTTCGCAACCCGGGCAAAAAACCGTTGCTCCAAACCTTGACCATTGGTGTTGTTCCGACTAGAATTGGGAGGCGTAACGCCCCTCAGGGGTGTTGATTTCTTATGGATTAAGGTCAGCGTGTTCGAATCGCTTTCACAACGGCTGGAACAAGTTTTTCAGCAACTTCGTCGTCGGGGTAAATTATCCGAACAGGATGTGGATGCCGCGATGCGCGAAGTTCGTTTGGCATTGCTGGAGGCTGATGTTCACTTCAGCGTGGTCAAAGACTTTATCAGCCGTGTTCGCCAGCGAGCCGTAGGAGCGGAAGTTTCAAAAGCCCTAAATCCTGCTCAACAGGTTATCAAAATTGTCCATGAAGAATTAATCAAGACATTAGGCGAACCCGCCCGTCTAAACCTGACCGGCCCAAAACCACGGGTCATCATGATGGTGGGTTTGCAAGGCTCTGGGAAGACCACGGCTGCGGCTAAACTGGCCTCGCTGTTGCGTTCTCAGGGGGAACGGGTTGAATTGGTGGCTGCTGATCCTTACCGGCCTGCCGCTATCAAGCAATTGCAGACACTGGGGGAACGAATTGGGGTGCCGGTTTACAAAGAAAGCGGTGTAACGCCACCCGAACTTGTAGCCAAAGCATTCGAAAAAGCCCAAAAGAGCGGTGTGAGTGTTTTGATTGTGGACACAGCCGGTCGTTCTCAATTAGACAATGCTCTCATGGACGAATTGAAGGCCATTACGCGTCGGGTCACGCCCAGCGAAATTCTGCTGGTTGTGGATGCAATGATCGGTCAGGAAGCCCTGCATGTTGCCGAAGGCTTTCGAGATACGGTGACTTTGACCGGCTTAATGTTGACTAAGATGGATGGGGACGCTCGCGGTGGCGCAGCCATTTCCATTCGGGCGGTTACCGGCGTACCATTGAAGTTCCTTGGGACCGGCGAAGCCATCGATGCCGTTGAGGTGTATGATCCCGGTCGGCTGGCCTCGCGGATTTTGGGCATGGGAGACGTGATCGGCCTGATAGAACGCGCAGAGGCGGCCTTTGACGAGAAAGAAGCTCAGGAACAAGCCGAGCGAATGCTCTCCGGTTCCTTTACGCTGGAGGATTTTGCCAAACAATTAAAGCAAATCCGAAAAATGGGACCTCTGGCTCAAATTTTGGAGATGCTGCCTGGTGGTCTGGGTCAATTGGCACGCAATATTTCACCGGAAGAAGCAGAACGATCGTTGAAGATAACAGAAGCCATCCTGAATTCGATGACCCGTGAAGAGCGTCGTCGGCCGGAAATCCTCAATGCCAGCCGGCGTAGGAGAATTGCGCGAGGTTCGGGAACCGAAGTACAGGATGTCAACCGAGTTCTCAAGCAGTTTCGTGATGCACAAAAGATGTTCAAGACATTACAAAAAACAGGAGGTCGGGGATTTCCGCGCTTGTTTGGCTGAAAAGTACCTCTAAAAGAAAGCGCTTCCTTCGGCGCCCCTCGACTTTTAGAGAGCAACTTGAATCACCATCTATATGCTAAAATGATCATGTACAAATGAGGAGAAAAGATCAACTATGGTTCGAATACGATTGCGCCGAATTGGCTTAAAAGGACAACCCAGTTACCGAATCGTGGCGGCTGACAAAGAAAGCCCCCGTGATGGCCGTTTTCTGGAAATTCTTGGTTTCTACAACCCCCGAACCGAACCGTTTACTTTCCAAGTCAACGAGGAACGGGTGTATCACTGGCTTAAGAATGGAGCTCAACCGACTGAGTCGGTTCAGAAATTGTTTGATAGCGTTGGTTTGACCAAACGCTGGGCAAAGGTCAAAGCGGGCGAACCGGTTGAAGAAGTTTTGAAGGAAGCGGAAGCCTATTACGCTGCGCGCAAGGTCAATGTAAAAACCAATCCGGTATGATTTTTGGTTGAGCCGTCATCCAAAGCCTCTGTGCGAAAGGATTGATCGTGAAAGAACTGATTGAATATATTGCCGCTTCATTGGTTGATGACCCTACACAAGTACGGGTACGTCAGGAATGGATTGGCGGAAAAGCCCGGCTGGAATTATGGGTTGCCAAAGAAGATATGGGCAGAATCATTGGTAAAAGCGGGCGGGTTGCCAATGCCATGCGGGTCTTATTGCGCGTGGCTGCTGCCCGCGAGGGAAAGCAGGCCACATTGGATGTAATGGAGCCGCGTTGATGAAACGTCGTCCGCCCGAATCGGACTACAATGGGGAACCACCAGGCTCGCCTCCCATGGGCGAGCCTGTCTTTCTGGCTGTCGGCTTTCTAAGGCGTGCACATGGTCTTCAGGGAGAAATGGTCATGGATATTTTGACCGATTTCCCTGAACGATTGGTTCGGGGTAAGGTGGTCTATGCCGGGCAGGAGCATATCCGCTTAACCATTCGTTCCCTACGCTCGAAGGGCAAACAGGTCTTGATCGCTTTCGAAGAAATCGTTGACCCGGAAACAGCCGCACCCTTCCGTAATCAATACCTGTTTGTCCGGTCGGATGAGATTCCTTCCCTGCCGGAAGGTGAATATTACCATCATCAGTTGCTTGGCCTGAGTGTTTTTACCCCTGCCGGTGAAAAATTAGGCACCCTGGTAGAGATCCTTGAAACCGGTGCAAATGATGTGTATATCATCCGGCGAGAAGGTTCACAAACCGAATTGCTGGTGCCGGCAGTCAATGAATTTGTGCTGGAAATTCGATTAGCGGAGCGAAAAATTATCATTTCTCCACCAGAGTGGCTGTAATCTGGAGTGAAATGGATGAACCCAAAAATCTACTGGGTCGCTTTCAATTTCGTTAAGGGAATCGGGTCAGTCCGCCTGAGCCGCTTATTACAGGCTTTTGACGGAGACATTAAAGCGGCCTGGGAAGCCCCCTATGAAAAATTGATCGCGGCGCGATTGCATCCCCGGCTGGTGGAGCGGTTCTTAAAAATCCGTTCGCATTTGGATTTGGAGCGCATTTGGGAGAATATCGAACGAAAATCCATTCAGGTGATCACTTGGGAAGACGAAAATTATCCTTCTATCCTCCGTCAGATTGACCAGCCCCCTCCTGTGCTGTTTCTTAAGGGTGAATATTTGCCGGAGGATGAACTGGCAGTGGCAGTGGTTGGCACTCGAAGGGTTTCAGCCTATGGCAGACAGGTAGCAGAGGAACTGGCGGCGTTTTTAGCGCGCAATCAGGTCACAGTGGTCAGCGGGCTGGCGCGTGGGACTGATGCCGTAGCTCATCAAGCGGCTTTACGAGCAGGTGGGCGCACGTTGGCTGTTCTGGGTTGTGGGGTTGATCTGGTATACCCGCCGGAACATGCCAAATTAGCCGAAGAGATTACCACCAGCGGAGCGCTCATCAGTGATTATCCACCCGGAACTCCACCGGAAAGCAGTAATTTTCCTCCCCGAAATCGGATCATTTCCGGATTAGCGCTGGCAACGGTGGTGATTGAGGCGGGTGATACCAGCGGAGCGCTGATCACCGCTTCTTTTGCGGCAGATCAGGGACGGGAGGTGTTAGCCGTACCGGGTAATATCCATTCACCCAATTCCAAGGGGGTGAACCGACTGATTCAAAACGGGGCGCGACCGCTGCTCAATCCATCGGATGTGTTGGAAGCCCTAAACATTCAGCAGGTGAATACGCGGCGGATTGCCAGAAAGGTATTGCCTTCTGATGAAACAGAGGCTAAACTATTGCAAGTCATGGGCGAGGATAACCTGACAGCAGATGAAATCAGCTTCCTGTCAGGACTACCGATTGATAAGGTATCGGCTTGCCTGATCATGATGGAATTAAAAGGCCTGGTTCGAAACAATGGTGGAACAAATTACCGAGCCGTTCGAGAGGAAAGTGAACCTTACAGAAGATATGATGAATAAATCGTTTTATGCTGTGATTATGGCTGGAGGAGGGGGAACCCGGTTATGGCCTCTATCGCGGTCGGCGCGGCCAAAACAAATGCTCAAACTGGGATCGAACCGCACTTTGTTTCAATTGGCAGTGGATCGTCTGGCCGGGTTGATACCGCCCGAGCGAATACTGGTTGTGACCGGCGCAGAAATGGCAGTGGATTTACAGAAGGATTGCCCGGAAATTCCATCCGAAAATTACCTGATTGAACCAGCTCCAAAAGGTACGGCAGCCGTAGTGGGGTTAGCAGCGGCTTATTTGCATTCGAAAGACGAACAGGCCGTAATGGCTGTTTTGACGGCCGATCATATCATTCAGGATGTGGCATATTTTCAAAGAATTTTAAGGGCAGCAGACGAAGCTGCTCGTTTGGGGTATCTGGTTACCCTCGGAATTCATCCTTCCTACCCCTCAACCGGCTATGGCTATATTCAGCGCGGACAACCGGTGGCGGAAATCAACCAGCAACACGTGTATCAAGTTTTGAAATTCAAGGAAAAGCCGGATGCCGAAACGGCCCGGAAGATGGTGGAAAGCGGCGACCACGACTGGAATTCGGGTATGTTTTTTTGGCAGGTATCACAGATACGAACGGAAATTGAGCATCAATTACCGAAGCTTTATCAAGTAATGATTCAGATTGAAAAATCCGGATTTGATAAAAAAGAGGATTGGCTGCCCCTTTGGATGAAATTGACCCCCGAAACCATTGATTACGGCATTATGGAACATGCCCGGCAGGTTGTCGTCATCCCGGCAGCCGGTTTGGGGTGGAACGATGTGGGCAGCTGGGAATCACTGTTCGAAGTGCTGGATGGCGATGGAAATGGAAATATCCAATTAGCTTCTCAGTGGCTGGCATTGGATTCTCAGAAGACTTTGGTGCTTTGCGAAGATGACCAGCGTCTGATTGCTACGATTGGGGTGGAGAATTTAATTATTGTGGATAGCGGCAATGTGTTACTGGTTTGTCATAAGGACAAAGCTCAGTCGGTTCGTGAAATTGTCCAAAGGTTGAAAGAGAGTGGACAAAATAACTACCTGTAAAGGGAGGTAAGCATTGGAAGCCTACTGTGTAAAGTGTAAAGAAAAGCGAGAAATGGAATCTCCTCGAGCGGAATTTAATGCTGCCGGCGCGCCAGTTACCAGAGGAATTTGCCCGGTTTGTGGCATACAATTATTCCGCATGGGTAGAACACCTGAACATGAGAATTTACCTCTCCCTGAAAAAAAGGAAAGGCCTGCCGACAAACTGATCAGTGCAGCCCACGCCAAAAAACAACGCAGAACCAAAAAAGATAACGGCCATGATGAACGGAGCGGAAAACTGGTGATCGTCGAATCACCGGCAAAAGCCCGTACCGTTGGCCGGTTTTTAGGGAAGGGTTATACCGTTAAAGCTTCGGTTGGCCACATTCGCGATTTATTGCGCTCGGAGCTTTCCGTGGATGTTGAGAACAATTTTCAACCAAAGTACCGCGTTCCAAATGAAAAGCGGGCGGTGGTAAAAGAGTTGAAAGATCTGGTCAAGAAGGCAGAAGAAATCTATCTGGCAACCGACCCGGATCGAGAAGGGGAAGCCATTGCATGGCATTTATTGGAGGCTGCCGAGATTCCTGAAAACCTGTCCCGACGGGTCGTATTTCATGAGATTACCCAACCGGCAATCGAAGAGGCCTTCTCTCATCCGCGCAGTATCAACATGAATCTGGTCAACGCTCAACAAGGCCGGAGGATTTTAGACCGGTTGGTCGGATACAATCTCAGCCCGTTGTTGTGGGAGAAGGTGCGCAGCCGCCTATCGGCCGGAAGGGTGCAATCCGTTGCGCTGAGATTAATTGTGGAGCGGGAGCGTGAGATCGAAGCCTTCATCCCGGTCGAATACTGGACAATCGCCGCTGAATTAAAACCGCAGGGCGGGCGGCAGTCTTATGTTGCAAAGCTGGTCAAGATCAACGAGCAAGAACCTCAATTACCTGATCAAACCACCGTGCAAGGTTTGCTGGAAGATATGGAACCAGCCATCTACCGGATTGTGCGAATCAAGCGGGGCGAAAGGAAACGCAAACCGGCTCCTCCTTTCATCACCAGCACCTTACAGCAAGAGGCTTCGCGTAAATTGGGGTACACTACCCGCCGGACGATGATGATTGCCCAGCAATTGTATGAGGGGTTGGATGTTGGTGAGGGCGGTTCGACCGGCTTGATTACCTATATGCGTACGGATTCGACCAATATTTCTGAATTGGCGCAAAAAGAAGCGCGAGATTATATCTTAAACACCTACGGCAAGGAATATCTACCAGAAACGCCGCCCCAATATAAAACCCGCGCGGTAGGTGCGCAAGAAGCCCACGAAGCAATTCGGCCCACCTCTGTGCTGAGGTTGCCAGAAAAAGTAAAACCTTATCTCAGCCCTGAGCAATATAAGTTATATATGCTCATCTGGCAGCGTTTTGTTGCCTCTCAAATGGAAGCGGCTGTGATGGATACCGTTTCAGTCGAGGTGGAAGGGAAAGGAAAAGACAACCTGTATTTATTGCGGGCATCCGGTTCAACCTTGAAATTCCCCGGCTTTCTGGCGGTTTATGAGGAATCGCGCGAGGAAGATCAAAAAGGTGAAGATGAAGAGAATGTCCGCATCCCACCCGGTTTGGAGGAGGGACAGTTACAGGAGTTGCAGCGTTTGCTGCCCGAACAGCATTTTACTCAGCCACCACCGCGTTATTCCGAAGCGACACTGGTACAAACTCTGGAAGAATATGGGATTGGACGTCCTTCTACTTATGCGCCTATTCTCTCGACTATTGTAGAGCGCGGTTATGTGGTGCGAGAAAACAAAAAATTATTCCCAACCGAAACGGGATTACTGGTCAATGACTTGCTGGTGAAGCACTTCCCGGATATCGTAGATGTTGGTTTTACGGCTAAGATGGAAAATGACCTTGATCAGGTGGCTTCCGGCAACCGGGAATGGGTGGATGTGATTCGCTCGTTCTATCAAAGCTTTGAACCGACTGTCAAGAAGGCTCAAGACTCCATTCCGGTTACCAAAACTGTGGAAAAAATCGGCCGTGCTTGTCCGCAATGCGGTCATGATTTGATCATCCGCTGGGGAAGATACGGCAAGTTCATCTCCTGCAGTAATTTTCCCGAATGTCGTTACACCGAACCGTGGCTGGAAAAGGTTGGGGTTGCCTGTCCCGAATGTGGAGGCGATTTGATTGAACGCAAAACACGTAAGGGCCGGCTTTTTTATGGATGTTCCAATTACCCCAATTGTCAATTTACGACCTGGAAGCGGCCGGTGGCCACTCCCTGTCCCAACTGTGGCGGTCTGCTGGTCATCTCCAATAAACGTGAATTGCAATGTTTGAAATGTGAGGAAAGTTTCTTGCAGGAAGAGATTGGAGTTACTTCGCCGGAATCGGCATGATAATTGCAACTCACTTTGCCAGTCAGAAATTCATGCCACAATCGCAGTTGCGCCAAAATACACCTTGTTCTACAATAAATTCAGGTACTTGGTGGGTACTGCATGGCAGAGATAATCACAGCCAGTGAGGAGCAAAAAATTATGGACAAAATTCGAGAACAACTACGCAATCCGCTCATTTCAGCAATTGCAGGTTTTGTGATCGGCTTAATCATCGGTCTGCCTGTGCTGGGATGGGGTCTCTGGCCGGTTAAGTGGGTCAACGCTGATCCGAGTCAGCTGCGAGACGATTTCAAACAGGAATACTTGTGTCTGGTCATCGATTCCTACGCCAGAAAAGGGGACACGGCCATTGCATTACAACGTTTTGAAGCCTTGGGAGAAACCGGCAGCAACCTGCTTGATTCGCTGAAACCCGGCACCTGCAACTTAAGTGAGGGAGATATCAACTCCTTCCGAGCGCTCGTCATGGGGCCAACTGTGCCTTTACCGGGCGAAACCGCTGTTCCAACACAACCGCCTGCTGCGGGAGGCGGGTCGCGGCTCGGGTTGGTCGTCCTGCTGTGTGTGGTCACGCTGGCCGTTGGAGCAGGATTGGTGTACCTGTTGGTTATTCGCAAGCGCCCCATTAAAACCCAAAGCCCGGTGGGCGTGGCTCAGGATTTGAACCGCCAAGCTGAGCGTACCGATTATGCTGCGGAAGGACAAGAAGAACCCATCAATCAATTTATGACGACATATATCATGGGGGATGACCTCTATGATGACTCGTTTAGCATCGACTCGCCAACCGGTGAATTTTTAGGCGAATGTGGTGTTGGGATTTCGGAAACGATTGGGGTTGGCGATCCCAAAAAGGTCACGGCATTTGAGGTTTGGCTGTTTGATAAGAATGACATTCAGACAGTCACCAAAGTGCTCATGTCGCCACATGCTTTCAACGATCCGGCCATCCGCCAGCGCTTGGAATCCAAAGGAGAACCGGTGGAAGTCTCCAAGGATCGAAGGGTGTTGCTGGAAACTGCAACCTTGCAACTGGAAGCGAGAGTGGTGGATGTCAGCCTTGGCGGCGGCGCTCTGCCCGAAAACAGTTACTTTGAACGGCTGACGCTTGAACTGGCTGTTTGGCCAAAATCATAAAAAAATCAAAAACGAAGTAATACAAAAAGGGGCTGCTAAAAATGCAGCCCCTTTTTCGTTCCTTGTTCAGCGCTCTATTCGATTTTTAGAATTTTCAAGCGGATTTCTCCGTTAGGAGTATCCACGATCACAACATCGCCAACTTTATGACCCATAAGCGCTTTACCAATCGGGGATTCGTGAGAAATTCTTCCATTGCTGGGATCTGCCTCTTTAGGCCCAACCAGATGATAGCGTTCGGGTTCAAAGCCATCTTCCTGGATCGTAACGAAGTCGCCAATGCCAATTTCGTTCAGGTTCTTTTCGACATGGTCAATGATGATGACATTGGAAAGCAATTGTTCCAGTTCGCGGATACGCCCTTCCAGAAAGCCTTGCTCCTCTTTGGCTGCAGAATAATCCGCATTTTCGGAAAGATCACCCTGTTCAATTGCAGCCCGTAAACGCTTGGCGAGCTGCTCTCGGGCAGGGCCTTTGAGGTATTCAAGTTCTTGTTTGAGACGCTCTAAACCCTCTTGGGTCAGGTATGAAGCTTCTGCCATTCCAACAATCTCCTACACATTCAATAACGACGGTAATGATACCATGATTTTATGGCTTGTTCAAACCGTTCTGGCAATATGATTTGTATTTAGGGGAGAGTTTCTGCGTTAAATAGTTTTCGGTACTCCTCGGTAGCATAACGGTCAGTCATGCCAGCAATATAATCACATACTGTTCGGTGGATGCCGAACTTTTCCACTCTTTGTTGTACGTGATGAGGTAGGATGGTTGGCTCTGAGCAATAAGCGTTGAACAGTTCACTGATCAGCCGTTCGGCTTTGACAGCCATCCGCACCACGCGGTAATGACGGTAAAGATTTTTATAAAGAAAATCTTTCAGTTGGCGGTTGCGGCGGTGAAAAGTCTCGCTAAAAGTGACTACGTTATAATCCAATCTCTGCAGATCCTCAACGGACTGAACACCGCTTTCTTTCAAATTATGGCTGGTTGTTTCAACGAGATCATCTACTTCTTTGCCAATTAAGCGGCGTATGATGCGGTGGCGGGTTAAATCATCCAGCCCATCTCCATACCAGCCAATGGACGTTTTCATCACCTGCCAAATTTCGATTTCTTCCAGCATTTCCTGGGTAATCATTCCAGAGCGCAAACCATCATCCAAGTCATGGGCGGTGTAGGCCAGTTCATCGGCCACATTGGCAATTTGAGCCTCGATGTGCCCGCGCAATTCGGGGTTGAAATCCCGCGCATCGGTCTTGTCATATTCAGTTTCATGTTTAACAATTCCTTCCAATACTTCCCAAGACAGGTTGAGCCCAGGAAAGTCCGGATAGCGTTGTTCCAATTCGGTGACAATTCGCAGGGATTGTTTGTTGTGCTCAAAACCGCCATGATCTTTCATCAAGCGGGCTAGTGCAATTTCTCCTGAATGACCGAAAGGAGGATGACCTAAATCATGAGCCAGGCAGATACTTTCGGTCAGATCTTCGTTAGCACCCAGCGCACGGGCCAATGTCCTGCCAATTTGAGCCACCTCAAGGGTGTGGGTGAGGCGGGTGCGGTAGTAATCGCCTTCATAATTGATGAAAACCTGAGTTTTGTACTCCAATCGGCGGAAGGCGGTCGTGTGTAAAATGCGGTCACGGTCGCGCTGAAAAACGGTGCGGTAAGCTGGTTCATCCTCTGGGTAAAACCTGCCGCGTGAATATTTACTGCGACTGGCGTAGGGAGCGAGGATTTTATCTTCAATTTCTTCCAATTCCTGCCGGGTGACCATCCTAAACCTCCTTTTTCACTCTCCGGTAAGCAGAGTGCCGGTTGGGGTACCGGATAAAGCATTTTGGAGATTTCCGGCAATTGCGCCGGAAAAAATCATGGCGCGTAACTGCGGATAGATTTGAATTAATTCAAGCATCAATCGCACTTTTTCGACCATGCCGCCAGTTACATCGGGCGCTGCTGATCCCTGCAAAAGTGGTAATATGTTGGCTTTTTCGTGAAGGGTGATTTTGGAGAGGAGGCGGGAACAAATCGGAAAGTCTTCGAAAACACCTTCTTCGCTGCCGCACAATAAAATCTCATCGGGGGGTATTGGTTTCGCCAATGCGGCAAATACATCTTCCGTCGAATAGATTGTCCCACCAAGTTGCGAATCAAATACCACATCACCGTTAACCAATGGGATGAAACCAGCCCGTAATGCGGAAATCAACGGCTTTGGATTCCATTCAGCAAGGCATTTGTTGTCTGCTTGGATGATTGCCGAAGGCGGAAAAGCGATGACTGGTAAACCCTTTCGGCTGAATATGTCAAAGACGATTTGATTCAATTGACGCGCCTGACGATACACTTCAAGAAACCCTTGCCACTCCTCAGGCGTGTGAACACCCTGACGGGTTTGATATTGTTTTGCTGGAATGTGACCAAATGAACCCGAACCATGTCCAATGATGAGTTGAACCCCCTTGATGGTGCGTATAGCAAGATATATTTCATCGGCTAACCGTTCAATCACATCCAGTCGAGCCGTTGAAGCACGGTGTTTGTCCGTAATTAATGAGCCGCCAATTTTCAAGAAAACTCGCTTCATTGTTGGTGATCCTCTGGAATCGGGCGTAGAGTTGTCAGCCAAGTATGGACAGCACCCCTCTCCATTAACTTGCGGGCAATCGAATCGGCCGATTCAGCCTCGACCAATGCAATGATGTTACCGCCGCCACCTCCTCCGGTTAATTTTGCACCCAATGCACCGCACTGTAAAGCAGCGTTCACTAATCTGTCCAATGCCGGCGAAGAAACTCCCATTTCCTGAAGCAATTGGTTGTTTTCGTCCATCAACGACGCTAATTTTTTCCAGTTGTCTTGTTCCAGAACGTGGCGGGCGGATTGGACAATTTGACCAATTCGTTGAAAGATCTGTTCGTAGCGGCCAGGACTTTGCTGCCAACGCTGACGGACACCGGCGACCATTTCCGCAGTTGATGGCGCCGCGCCAGCATTGGCAATCACCAGTACAAGAGGTTCTTTTACATGAATCAACTGGGGTTGATGATTACGAACATAATAAATTGGCATTTGATAGGTGATTACGGTGTTGTCAATTCCGCTTGGGTTGCCGTGAAAGGCTTTTTCTACTTCAAACGCTATCTGGTTGACCTGATCATTTGCAAGCGGTAGGCCGATGAATTGAGTAATCGCGCGGGTCATGGCGATACTCACCGCAGCGCTGGAACCCATTCCCGCCCCTGTTGGCAAAGTGGAATTGATGCGAATTTTCATCGCTGGTAAATGAGAAATTTGGAGGGTTTGCTCAATTTGATGAAACAAGATGTGGAGCGGGTGCTGTTCTGGAAGTTCCGCACGAGTAGCATGGAAGTTCGCTGCTGGCGATTCGATCTCGATGCTACCGGGAGGTTGAATTGGGTTTGATTGAATAATGACTTTGACATACACCCCTGTGACCGGAGCAGCAATGGCTGGCTGGCCGTACACTACGGCGTGCTCACCAAACAAGATCACTTTACCGGGTGCGGAAGCGGAAACAGCGGGCATAATTTTAGTTGAGGTAAAACACAAACAAAACCGACAAACCCCACAGAAGAATTGCTGCCTGTAATGGCCTATCGGTGAGGACAATATCCTCTGGAGCACCACCGGCTTGTTCAACCTGTATCAAGTACAGATAACGAAAGATGCCGTAGATGACAAACGGTATGGTCAGCATCATACTGTGATTATCCGGCAGATTAGGCGCTGAAAAAGTGTACAGGCTGTAGGCCACAATGGTTGTCCCGGAAACAATAGTAATCAATTGGTCCAGCAGAGCCAGGTTATAGCCATCCAATACGCGCCGGTGATTGTTTGCCTCACTTTGGAGCAAGGTCAGTTCGGCTCGGCGCTTCCCAAAACCGATGTAGAGTGCAAGCAACGTCGTTACCACATATAACCATGGCGAGAACCGTTCAACCTCGATTAGCGAAACACCTGCAGCAACCCGCAGCACGAAACCTGCCGCAATAATCAGCACATCAATCAGGGGTATGTGCTTGAGACGGGTGGAATAAGCCAGATTGACCAGAAAATAAATCAGCGCAATCCAACCGAATAATGTCGAAAGCAGAAACGATACCGGGATGGTAAAGAGGATGATGCCAATTGCTGCAGCAGCGGCAACGGGAACAGGTAATTTTCCGGAAGCAATTGGGCGGTTACGCTTTTGAGGATGATTGCGGTCTGCTTCGGCATCGAGAATATCATTGATGAGGTAAACGCTGCTGGAAATCAGACAAAACAGGATCATGCCTGCCAGCGATTTACCAACCGCTTCAGGATTGAGGAGCTTCTTATCAAAAACAACCGCGGCCAATACGAAGACATTTTTGCTCCACTGGCGCGGTCGCATGCTTTTGATCAATGCAGAAAGCATACCCCAATCATATCACAAGGATTCAAATGTGTCCGAAATTTTTAAGAACTTTTGAAGTCTACAATAGTTCGGAAAACAAAAGCAGGATAGAATAGGATGGTATGAAAAAGAGGTTGGATGTTTGGTTGGTTGAAAAAGGATTGGCAGAAAGCCGCAATCAGGCACAACGGTTGATTATGGCTGGGCAAGTGAGGGTGGGCCTTACCATTGCGCAGAAAGCCGGCCAGATGGTTGATTCTGATTTAGAAGTTGAGATCATTCAGCCAGCTCGTTTTGTTTCCAGAGGGGGAGAAAAATTAGAAGCAGCCTTGATTGCATTTGGGTTAACCGATTTGAAAGACAAAGTATGTGTGGATGTGGGGGCATCCACTGGTGGATTTACCGATTGTCTTTTGCAGCACGGGGCAAAACGGGTGTTCGCTGTAGACGTGGGATATGGTGTTTTGCACTGGCGCTTGCGCAGGGATGAACGTGTGGTTGTCTTGGAAAAAACGAACGCTCGTTACTTGAAGGGATTTGGGGAAAGAATTGATCTTGTGACCATCGATGCTTCTTTCATTTCATTGAAAATTCTTTTACCTGTTGTTCGGCAGTGGTTTGAGGATGACTTTGGTGATGTAGTTGCTTTAATCAAACCCCAATTCGAGGCGGGACAGCAAGAAGCGGCTCGCGGAGAGGGGGTGATTCGTGACCCGCAGGTGCACCGCCAAGTTTTGAGGGAAATTGTGAATTACTGTCAGGGTGAAGGATGGGTTGTACGAGGATTGATTCGATCTCCTCTTACGGGTCCTAAAGGGAATGTTGAGTTTTTGATCTGGTTATCCTTGCTCGGACAGGGATTGGATGATCTCCAATCAATCATCGAGCAAGTAACTGGCAAAACGATCTAGTCCTTAAAAAGATCGGACTTCTATCCAAGTACAATTCTAATGAGTTATCTTTTGGTTTGTTTATAAGGAAAGAACAGCCTCTTAAAAAATTTTAGACAAAGGTAAGTATCCGCCCTTCATTCTTACTGATTCCACCGGCGCCTTCGATCGCATCCCCAAAACGCCACGCTCTGTTACTTTGAGGGTAATTAGGGTATACTAACCTCGATTATGGAAAAGGAACGCATTCGTAACTTTTGCATCATTGCTCATATTGATCACGGAAAATCTACGCTGGCGGATCGAATGTTGCAACTGACCGGTACCATCTCAGACCGTGAGATGATGCAGCAAGTGCTCGATTCGATGGAACTAGAACGAGAAAAGGGGGTTACCATCAAAGCCTCGGCTGTTCGGATGATCTATCAGGCTCGAAATGGCGAGTCTTATGAATTGAATCTGATTGATACACCGGGGCATGTGGATTTCAGTTATGAAGTCAGCCGCGCTTTGATGGCGTGTGAAGGCGCCTTGTTGGTGGTGGATGCGACACAAGGAATAGAAGCGCAGACACTGGCAAATTTGTACCTTGCCTTGGATGCAGATCTGGTGATTGTGCCGGTGATTAACAAAATTGACTTACCTTCTGCGCGGGTGGATGAAGTAGCCGAAGATATTCACAATTTGCTGGGAATTGAACCGGAGAAAATTTTGCGCATTTCTGCCAAAGAGGGCATCAATGTCGAACAAGTGCTCGAAACAGTGGTTAATGAGATTCCTCCCCCAAAGGGAGAGTTGGAAGCTCCACTGCAGGCCTTAATTTTCGACTCGCACTATGACTCTTACAAAGGGGTAGTGGCGTACGTGCGAGTCATGCATGGAAAAATCAATTCCAATGACATGCTGCGGATGATGTCCACCAATGTGGATATCCGCCCGGTCGAGATCGGGGTGTTCTCGCCGGACATGAAGCCGGTAAAAGAGTTGCAAGCGGGTGACGTCGGTTATATTGCCACTGGCTTAAAAACGGTATCCGAGTGCCGGGTAGGTGATACCATCACAAGCGCTGTACGGCCGGCCGAAAAACCACTGCCCGGATTTCGCCATCCCAAACCAATGGTCTTCGCAGGTATTTATCCAGTGGAAGGTGAAGATTACGAGGACCTCAAAGAAGCCCTTGAAAAACTGCAATTGAATGATGCCTCCTTAGTTTTTGAGCCGGAAAAATCTCAAGCGTTGAATTTTGGTTTTCGCTGCGGTTTTCTCGGTTTATTTCACATGGAGATCATTCAGGAACGTCTGGAACGCGAGTATGATTTGGATATTGTGGTTACAGCGCCATCCGTTGAGTACGAAATTGTACTGAACAATGGTGAAATTATCCGAATAGATTCTCCCGCGCAACTGCCGGATGAATCTCAGATTGCTGAAATTCGCGAACCGTGGATGATTTTACAGATTATCACCCCGGTGGACTATTATGGCACGGTCATGGAGTTGGTCAAGAAGAGGCGTGGAATTTTCAAAGAACAGGAGTATCCTGCTCCCACGCGGGTGCAACTCACGTTTGAGATACCTCTTTCGGAATTGATTGTAGATTTCTTTGATGAGCTCAAATCACGAACGCGAGGTTATGCCTCTATGGACTACCACTTTGCCGATTACCGACCAGGAAACCTGACGAAATTAGAAGTGCTGGTGGGGGGCGAACCGGTTGATGCACTAGCTACCATTGTCCATCGTGATAATGCTTATCACAAAGGTCAGGCATTGGTCAGTAAATTGAAAGAGTTAATCCCCCGCCAATTATTCGATGTTGCCATCCAGGCAGCTGCAAACGGGCGGATCATTTCACGAGCTAATGTTAAAGCCCTGCGCAAAGATGTCCTGGCAAAATGCTATGGTGGCGATATTACCCGCAAAAAGAAGTTGTTAGAAAAGCAAAAACGTGGAAAACGGCGCATGAAAATGGTGGGGAATGTGGAAATCCCCCAGGAAGCCTTCATGGCTATTCTTCGGTTGGAGGAAGATTGAATATTCAGTCGAAAAATGGTACAAAAAATATCGGTCGCTGGCTACCCGGTGTGCTGATTAGTTTGATAGCTTTGTTTGTGGTTTTCCGATTGGCTCAGTGGGATGAATTAGGGCCAGCGATTGCCAGAATACCCATACCCTATATTCTGGCTGCAATATTCCTAACCGTTCTGTTTTTGATTGTTCGGGCAGTGGCCTGGCGGGTTATTCTTGGTAATCATGCTTCAATCCCCCAGACGTTTTGGGCTATCAACCAGGGTTATCTTTTGAATAACCTCTTCCCATTTCGGGCTGGTGAGTTCGGTAGAGCGCTATTGTTGGGGCAGGCAGCCCGCTTGTCTCCGGCGCGGGTGCTTTCCAGTATCGTAATCGAGAGGGCTTTCGATCTGGCGATCGCGGCGGGTTTATTATTGGCCACCCTGCCGCTGGCTTTGGGTATGGCTTGGGCGCGTTCGGTCGCCCTGCTGACATTGGGATTGGTGATTGGCGGTTTAGTGATATTGTTTCTCATGTCCCGCAATCAGCAATGGGTGATTAGTTTGGTGGAAAAAATTGGCGCAAAGTGGGGTTTTGTCCGCAGAGTAGTGGTTCCCCAATTGAATGCCCTCTTGCAGGGGCTATCTACCTTGTCAGATCCTCGTCAGTTTCTGCTTAGCCTGTTTTGGGTGGGAGTTTCCTGGTGCGTAGCCGTTACCACCTACTATATTTTTCTGCTACCAATTAATCCTCAAGCACCGTTTTGGTGGGGAATGTTCACGGATGCAGTGCTGGCTATGGGGATTGCCATTCCTTCTGCACCGGCAGCTTTAGGGACTTTCGAGGCTTCAATTGTTGGCGCCTTATCTATTCTTGGAATTGATCAAACGGCTGCCCTGGCGTATGCCATAACCCTTCACTTTATTCAATTCATTGTAACGGGTGTTTTTGGCTTGAGCGCGCTAATTCGACAAGGAAAGTCGGTGGGAACTTTCTTGAAGGATATCCAAGCCAAGGTCATCAATCCAACATCATCCTGATTTTGGGGAGGAATCTTTATGCCGAAGAATTACTTAATCACCGGCGGAGCAGGTTTTATCGGTTCAAATTATGCGGCCCGGCTTCTTCAAAGAGGCGAGCAAGTGATTATTTATGACAATCTGTCCCGGTCAGGCGCTGTCCGTAATCTGGACTGGTTGAGAAAGACCTATGGTGAAAATTCCTTTCGGCTTGTTCAAGCGGACGTGCGCGATTCTGGATCCATTCAGGAAGCGGCCAAGGAAGCGGATGTGATTGTGCACCTGGCTGGCCAGGTCGCCGTGACCACTTCGGTTGTTGACCCGCGCAATGACTTTGAAATCAATGCGCTGGGTACTTTCAATGTGTTAGAAGCGGCACGGCTTTCTGAACGCAATCCAATTGTGATTTATGCTTCCACCAATAAAGTCTATGGTGGTATGGAAGAGGTTCGCGTCAAAGAGTTGGAAAGTCGCTATGCGTATGTGGATTATCCTTTTGGCATACCGGAAACGTTTGGCCTTGATTTTCATTCTCCGTATGGTTGCTCGAAGGGATGCGGTGATCAATATACGCGAGACTATTCGCGAATTTATGGCTTGAGGACGGTAGTCATGCGCCAGTCCTGCATTTACGGCACGCGGCAGTTTGGCATTGAAGATCAGGGGTGGGTGGCATGGTTTGTGATTGCCGCGGTCAAGCGACTCCCCATCACGATCTACGGAAATGGCAAGCAGGTTCGGGACGTTCTTTTTATCGAAGACTTATGCGATGTATATGATCTTGCGATTGAGCGAATCGATCTGGCCGCTGGTCAGGTATTTAATATCGGCGGTGGGGCTGATTTTACAATTTCCGTATGGGAAGAATTTGGTCCTTTGCTTGAAAAATTGCTCGGTGAAGCCATACCGGTAAAGAGGGGAGATTGGCGACCAGGTGATCAGCGAGTATTCATATCGGACATTCGCAAAGCACAGCAAACCCTGGGTTGGAAGCCTAAAATTGGAGTCGAAGAGGGTATCCAACGATTATACGAGTGGGTAAAAATCCATCAAGACTTGTTTTAAGACAAATGCGTATTCTGATCATCCTGACTTATTACCGCCCTCACACCTCTGGGTTGACCATTTACGCAGAAAGATTAGCACAGGCTTTTGCCCGACGTGGTCATGCTGTTACGGTGATGACCTCGCAGTTTGATAAATCTCTGCCACTTGAAGAAATGGCAGGTGGCGTAAGAGTTGTGCGCGTACCGGTTTTGATGCGGGTCAGTAAGGGAGTGATCATGCCTTCCTTTGGCGTGACTGCGAATCGGCTAGTGAAGGAGCATGATGTCATACAATTGCACTTACCACAGTTTGATGCTGCTGGGGTGGCTTTACGAGGTCGGTTGTTCAAGAAACCCACCGTGATAACCTACCACTGTGATTTGCGAATGCCGCCGGGCGTGCTTAGCTGGGCTGCCAATCAGGCGGTGCTGCTCATGAATGAATTGGCGGCCAAATTTACCCATCGGATTGTAACTTACACCCAGGATTACGCGGAGAACTCTCCTTATCTACGGCGTTACCTGCATAAGCTAAAAGTCATTCCTCCCCCCGTAGAACTGCCGCAAGTATCTTCGCAAGCAATTCAAGAATTCCGGCAGCGTATCAATCCGCAAAATCGTAAGCCAGTGATTGGGATGGCGGCACGGCTGGCAACCGAAAAAGGCGTGGAGGTGCTGGTTGAAGCGCTGCCCAAAGTTCTGGAGGTTTATCCTGATGCTCAGGTGCAATTTGCCGGCACATATCAAAATATTGTCGGAGAAGAGGCTTATTACGCAAAATTGATGCCTCGTATTGCTCGCTATCAGCAAAGCGGTGCATGGCAATTTCTCGGCAACCTGTCTCCTGAACAAATGGCCTGTTTTTATCCCAATCTGGATGTGCTGGTATTGCCGTCATTGAACTCAACCGAGGCGTTTGGGCTTGTTCAAATTGAAGCGATGATCAGCGGAATCCCTTCCATTGCTTCCAATTTGCCGGGGGTGCGGCAACCGATCAAGATCCATGAAATGGGAATAGTGGTAGAAATCGGCGACTCAAATGGTTTGGCAGAGGCGCTGCTGGAAGTGCTGGGCAACCGGCCGGCCTATCTTCGAGATCCTCATCCGATTCGGCAGCGCTATCTACCAGATTCAATTGCAGAAGAGTATGAAAAACTTTTCTTTGAAATTCAACGCGAGCTAGGCAGATCCTGAGTTTTGAGGTTGAGTAGCATTGGGGCAGAGCTCATCGTCAGAAAAAGATTTTTTATGGCTAAACATCCGCGAATTGCCTTATTTTCGAGGTGTACTCCGTGCGGTTGAAGCCCGTTTCTACCAATCCATTGAACTGAGCGAGCCGGTGCTGGATTTAGGTTGCGGGGATGGTCATTTTGCCTCGATCGCGTTCGAAAAACCCTTAATGGCTGGCCTGGATCCATGGTGGAAACCAGTGCGAGAGGCCGCAGAAAGGGGTGTTTACCGTCTTACCTTACGGGGCAGTGGTTCCAAAATGCCTTTTGAGGATGAGACTTTTGCCAGTGTGATCAGCAATTCGGTTTTAGAGCATATTCCTGACTTAATGCCTGTTTTGGAGGAAACCGCGCGGGTTCTTAAAAGGGGAGGGTGGTTTGTCTTCTGTGTGCCCAATCACCGTTTTCTGGCGAGCCTTTCGATTGCTCGATTTTTTGATCGGTTAGGTTTGAGGTTTCTGGCAAACTATTATCGAAAATTTTTCAACCGAATTTCGCGCCATTACCATTGTGATGATTTTCCTACTTGGAAGGAACGCCTAACCAGCACAGGGTTTGAGGTGTTTCGTCATTGGGATTATTTTTCACCACGCGCCTTGGCTGTTTTGGAGTGGGGGCATTACTTCGGATTGCCTTCTCTGGTGAGCCGCTGGTTGTTCAAACGCTGGATTCTTGTTAATCAGCCGTGGAATTTGGCTATACCTCGAAAGATTTGCGAATCGGTTTATCGAGAGTCTCCTGAACAAGAAAGCGGTGTCTATTCATTCTATATTGCCAGAAAAATGTTCTAGACGAAACGCCTGATACCTGAAGCGCTTGTCAGTAATCGGAGCCTGATGTAAGATATACCATCGTAGTGATCCATTAATTCTCGCTCTTGACCATGGACGAATCGAAAGAACCCACTGTTCTGGATTATGTAAAAGCTTTATTGATGCCGTGGAAAGGTAAACCACCGGCGCTTTCGACTCAGGAATCGAACCCTGATCAACCCGTTCTCGAACAGAAGGAAAACCTCAGCCTTTCTTCTGATGCCAGATTCATGGAAACCGTGGTGAAGGAGAAGGTCGAACCGACTGTATTTTCTTCCCCTCCTGTTGAACAGACTAAAGCGCCATTGGGCTGGCGGACTCTTCTGGCGTTTATTCTTGCGGTAATAGGGCAGTCTTTCCTGGAACCTCCCCGCCAACAAGTGAGTGTGGCGTTGATTTTTTACGGATTGGCATTAGCCGCGCTGATTTTTGGGCTGTTTTCGAAGGAATGGTTGTTGCCGGAGTATGCGGAACAGCCGTCTGCCCCGATGGCGGTTAACGTCAACCGAAATCCGCTTTTGTTGTCTATTCCTTTATTGCTGTTGGCATTCATCTTCTTTAGTGGAAATCGTTTTACATCGCTCAACCTGTCCCTATGGCTGGCTGGCACAGCAGCGCTTGTGGCTGCCTTTTACCTCCCTTCCACAACACGTGTTAGCCTGAAAGACAAAATCCGCTCGTTTATCCGATCTCCACAGGTGATTATGCGGATCACGCCGTGGAGTGTTCTGGTTCTCCTTGCAATTGGATTGGTGGTATTTTTCCGTTTTTACCGGTTGAGTGAAGTGCCGGGAGAAATGTTTAGTGACCATGCCGAAAAATTGATGGATGTAGCTGACGTGCTGCAGGGGCAAACGGCTATCTTTTTCCCGCGCAATACCGGGCGCGAAGCAATTCAAATGTATCTTACAGCGCTGATTGCTATAATGGCCGGCACAAAACTTTCTTTTATGAGCCTGAAAATTGGGACAGCGCTGGCCGGTGTCTTAACGTTGCCATTCATTTACCTGTTTGGAAAGGAAATCGGCGGGAAACGGGTCGCTTTGTTGGCGTTTGTGCTGGCAGGGGTTGCCTATTGGGCAAACGTGATTGCTCGGATCGGTTTACGATTTCCGCTGTATCCGTTGTTTGCCGCGCCAACGCTTTATTTTCTGGTGAAGGGATTGAAATACCGCACAAGAAATGACTTAATCTGGGCGGGGATTTTTCTTGGTTTGGGATTGCACGGTTACAGTCCGGCGCGCCTCGTACCTTTGGTTGTGGTTGCGGCTGTTCTGATTTACCTGCTTCATCGGCAATCGGATGGCAACCGCCGCCAAGCTGTTATTGGTCTCATACTTTTGGCGGTCATGTCGCTGGCGGTGTTTTTACCGTTGTTGCGCTATGCGCTCAGCGATCCAGAAATGTTTGCTTATCGGGCTTTAACCCGCTTGGGAGAGACCGAAACAGCCTATCCTGCGCCGGTTTGGATTGTTTTTCTGAATAACCTATGGAAGTCCCTCGCCATGTTCTTCTACAAAAACGGGAATATCTGGGTTCATTCCATTCCTAACCGGCCGGCGTTGGATGTAACCAGTGCAGCATTGTTTTTCCTTGGCAGTGTGCTGGTAATCTTTCGTTACATTCGTCAACGCCATTGGCTTGATTTATTCTTGTTGTTGTCTATCCCGTTGCTGATGATGCCTTCGATCCTCTCATTGGCATTTCCAGAAGAAAATCCTTCGTTGAACCGCAGCGGCGGGGCAATCATCCCGGTATTCATCATCGCTGCAGTGGGATTGGATGCTGTGATTCGAGCCGTCGAACGGCGTTATCCGGCCGGCTACAGACGGATTATTCCAATTGTATTCACTGCAATTCTGCTATTTTTCATCTGTGCTGCCAATTATGATCTGGTCTTTCGTCAGTTCGACCGGCAGTTCATGGCAGGGGCATGGAATACGTCCCAGATAGGGGCTGTCATTCGCGGATTCAGCGAATCACAAGGCAACCCGGATACGGCTTATGTGGTACCTTACCCACACTGGGTAGATACCCGCTTGGTTGGCATCAACGCCGGTTATCCTTTGAAAGATTATGCGCTCTGGCCGGATCAGTTTGAAACCACTTTGAGCGAAAAGCGGGCAAAATTGTTTGTCATAAATCCTCGTGATGAAGATGCTGTCCATAAATTACAGGAGCTGTACCCGAATGGCTGGTTGTATTTTTATGATGTAGAGTTGGAAGGAAAAGATTTTCTGCTTTACTTTGTACCCCCTTCCTGGACGATAGATGGAACAGTGCAGCCATGAGCGAGGGCGTTTCCATTTCGAAGAAAGTACAAAGCCAGTCTTTCCTTGAATCGGTGGCTCTGACTTGGCTTATGGATGCTGCGCTGCTTGGAGTCCTGCTAATTGGATTATTCCTCAGGTTCAATGGTTTGGACTGGGGACAGGGACAATATCTTCATCCCGATGAAAGGTTTCTGGTATGGGTTACAGCGGATTTGAAACCGGTTGAAAGTCTTGGCGCATATTTCGATACGGCTCAATCAACCTTGAACCCACATAATGTAGGCCATCGCTTCTTTGTTTATGGCACCTTCCCTATTTTCTTGACTCGCTATCTGGCCGAATGGCTCTTTTCCAGCGTTGGTTGGGAGCAAGTTATTGTTGTTGGCAGAAATCTGAGCGCGCTGTTTGATTTATTAACAATTTTGTTGGTTTTTTTGATTGGGGAACGCTTATGGGGTAAACTCACTGGAGTTCTGGGAGCGGCATTTTCCGCACTGGCGGTTTTACATATTCAACAGGCTCATTTTTATACAACCGATTCATTTGCAACTTTTTTCTCAACGTTGGCAATCTATTTTGGTGTCCGGCTGGCGACCGTGCAGGAACAACCCATTCACCAGCCATTACTCCGCTACTCGTGGTTAAAATTTGATGCGAGAGTATTGTGGACGTGTGCAGCCTTTGGGGTAGCAACGGGCTTGGCGGCTGCTTCCAAAATTCATGTCGGGACTGTTGCCGTATTACTGCCGGGCGTTCTGGTTTGGAAATATCTTCGAACCCGGCGAGAAAATAAGCCATTTTCGCTGGCGCTTGTGCTGGTAGGAGCGCTGGCGGGAGGATTGTGTGCGTTAGTTGTCTTCCGTCTTTTTCAACCGTATGCATTTCAAGGTCCGCAGGTCTGGAATATTCTGCCCAATCCACTGTGGGTGGAAAACTTAAAAAGTTTGCTGGCTCAGACGGCAGGAAATGTAGATTTTCCACCCGCTTTGCAGTGGGCACGTCGTCCCATCACATTTTCCTTTCAAAATATGGTGTTATGGGGTATGGGGCTGCCAATGGGGGTGTTGTCTTGGACGGGGATGCTCTGGTTAGGGTGGAAGTTGTTTAAGAACCGTTTTGTGCATCCTTTTGCGCCGGTTTGGGGATGGGCGATCCTGTTCTTTATTTGGCAGTCTTTGCAGGGTAATCCCACGATGCGCTATCAACTGCCGATTTATCCGATCTTGGCGATTGTTGCTGGCTGGACGCTGACCCATCTGTGGGTAAAGGTCAGTCAGAATAACAGGAACATCGTGCTGATAAGTCGTGTCAGCCGAAGGGGGATAATCGGCTTGAGCGTGGTTGTTTTGGGATTGACCGCTGGTTGGGCAGTTTCTTTTGATGGAATTTACACGCGACCCGTGACGCGGGTGGAGGCTTCGCGCTGGATTTATCAAAACGTACCGGGTGCAGTGAATTTGTCTATCCAATCAGGAGACGAGAAATATCATCAACCTTTGGCGTTTACCTCTTTTGTGGTTTTACAACGGGACGAACCATTGCACACCAGTTTTCGCGCGGCTCAAAGTGGGACGATTACGGAGGTCTATTTTGACTCGATCCGCGACTTAGCCCTCAATGAAAAGCCGAAGACGGTGATGGTCACTATTCAGGAAGTCGGTGGTCTTTATGCAGTCAAAGGTTTCGGAAGCTTGATGCAAACCTTTGAGGAAAATCAACCCCGACCGCATCGGCTTGTATTGGAGTTTCCGCTTACGGTAGAAGCAGGAAAACTGTACACGGTTACGGTTGGTTTTCGGGGGGCAGAAACGGCTCTCTCTTTGGAAGGGGGGAGCGCTGTACTCATCAATAGTGACAGGGGGGCGGTACGGCAACCGCTGGCGGATTGGACGGAAGCCGTCCGTGTAAACCACTTGCTGGAGATTAATTTTCAGCCGTTTCGCTCCGGATATCTGAATGAGATTAATTTCTATCGGCTGGTGGATCGAACATCAAATCCTGGAAAGAAAACTTTGCAAATTGAGGTGTATGACCGCAACATCAGTGGCAAACCGCTCAGCAGCGCAGTGATTACCGATGATTTTGTGGTCAATGGACTGGATGCACGGGGCGAAAGCGTGAGTTTGCCATTGAATCCGCCCCTGTCAGTGGAGCAGGGAAAGACCTATACATTGCAAATCGAGTTGGTGGAGGGCGACGGGGAGATCGCATTTTACCCAGCGGCTGGTTTGAATGAAACGGTATGGGATGATGGGTTGCCTTTACGATTGGAAGGTTACGACCCTTATGGCGGGATTTACCCGCGTGATCTGACACTTGACCTGTATGCCGATGATACAGTGGAAAAACGCGAGCGGATGATTGACCTGCTCAATCGAGCGGATTATATCTATATTTCATCCAACCGTCAGTGGGGTACAACGACCCGCTTACCCGAACGTTACCCGCTGACGACCGCCTACTACCGCTATCTGCTGGGCTGTCCTGAGGAGAAAGATATTTTGTGGTGCTACCGGGTGGCGCAACCGGGCATGTTCAATGGTCAGTTGGGATTTGAATTGGCGGCTGTATTTCAGTCGAATCCCAAATTGGGCGGGATTGAAATCAATACCCAATTTGCGGAAGAGGCCTTTACAGTGTATGACCATCCCAAGGTGTTGATTTTCAAAAAGAACGAGGAATATGACCCATCCAAGACCGCCCGGCTTCTGAGAAGTGTAGATTTATCGGCTGTGATGCATATTCTGCCTGACAGTGCTCCTTCTTACCCCGCAAATTTGATGCTACCAGATCATATGTTGGCTCAACAACGCAATGGAGGGACGTGGTCAGAGCTATTTGATAGGAATGGTTTGTTGAACCATTTCCTGTTTTTGGGTTGGCTGGTGTGGTATCTGGTCATCAGTATGCTGGGATGGATCGTCTATCCGATTTTGCGCATAGCCATGAGCGGACTTCCGGATCGGGGATATCCATTGGCTAAGATCGCCGGGATGCTGTTGTTGTCATGGGGCGTTTGGTTGGTCGCTTCGCTGGGGGGAGTGTTTGAACGCAGCACCATTACTCTTGTATTCGGGGTTCTTGTTATTTGCAGTGCGTTAGCAGCCTTTTGGCAGCGTAATAATTTTCTAAAAGATATTAGGGAACGCAAATCGTACTTCCTGCGAGTTGAAGGAATTGGTCTGGTATTTTTTATCTTTTTCACTTTGATTCGGATTGGCAACCCTGATTTGTGGCATCCAGCCTTCGGTGGGGAAAAACCGATGGATTTTGCATACTTCAACGCTGTGCTGAAAAGTACCATTTTCCCGCCCTATAATCCATGGTTCAGCGGTGGATATATCAATTATTATTATTACGGATTTGTGCTTGTAGGTGTGCCAACCAAATGGTTAGGAATTGTCCCTTCCATTGCCTATAATTTGATTCTTCCGACCATGTTTGCTACATTTGCCCTTGGCGCATTCAGCGCGGGTTGGAACATTGCCGCTTATTTTCGAAAAGAAAATACCTCTGACAATGAGAAAGAAGCAGCAAATTCGATACCTTTTGGAAAACCAATGTGGGTGGGTTTGGGTTCGGCTGTCGCAGCATTGATCTTGGGCAATCTGGGTACGGCGCGGATGATCTGGCATGGATTGATGCGCCTCGCTATGAGCGGTTCTTCACTGGAAGAGGCAAACTTTTTCTTGAAACTTTCGTGGACAGTACAGGGACTGTCCCGCTTTTTAGCCGGGACGCGGTTACCGTATAGTACCGGCGACTGGTACTGGATACCCAGCCGTGTCTTACCGGGGGAAGCTATCACCGAATTTCCTTTTTTTACATTCTTATATGCCGATCCTCACGCTCACCTGTTTGCGCTACCTTTGACAATGCTGGCATTGGGGTGGTGCCTTTCGATTGTTTTTAGTAAGTGGCGTTGGGGCACAACGAACAGTCACAATTCGATTGCAGTTTTTTTGGTCACGATGGCATTGGGAGGACTTGCCATTGGGGTGTTGAGACCAACCAATACCTGGGATATGCCCACCTACTTGGGACTGGGTATTTCTGCGCTGTTTTACTCAGCAATTCGCTATGGCAACGGTGAAAACATACACTTTGCGGGTGTGCCAGCTTGGATCAAACGGTTGATGATTGCGGTAATATCCAGCCTCTTGCTGGTCGGTTTGTCGTTTCTGTTCTTTGCTCCGTATTCGCAATGGTATGCGCAGGGCTATGGCAGCGTGCAACTCTGGGAAGGCGGCCGCTCGCCGGTGGCTTCGTATCTAACCCATTGGGGATTGTTTTACTTTGTCATTGCGTCGTGGTTGGTTTACGAAACAATCCATTGGATGGCGAACACTCCCCTCTCTGCCTTACAAAAATTACACCCCTGGAGGTTTTGGATTTTCAGCGGCTTAGGGCTCTATTTACTGGCAGTTGTTTTGCTGAACGCTTCGTTGAAGGTTGAAATTGCCTTTTACCCGCTCACCTTGGCGGTGTGGTGTCTGATTTTGTTGTTGAGACCGAATCAACCGGATGCCAAAAGAGTGGTTCTGTTTCTGATTGGAACGGGGGTCACGCTCACACTAATGGTTGAAGTGATCGTTTTGGTTGGGGATATTGGCCGGATGAATACGGTGTTCAAGTTCTACTTACAGGCATGGAATTTACTGGCTATCGGGGCGGCTGCTGCCGCTGGTTGGCTGCTACCTGCCATAGAACGGGAATGGAAATCCGGTTGGAAGCCGGTTTGGCAGTTTGCAATGAGTGCGCTCCTGATCGCTGCCTTGTTATACCCGCTCATGGCTGGCATGGCAAAAATCCGCGATCGGATGAGTAGCGTTGCTCCGCATGGTTTGGATGGAATGGCTTTTATGCGCACAGCAGAGTACTCCGATCAGGGGCGGATGATGGATCTGAGTCAGGATTACCGCGCAATTCGCTGGATGCAGGAAAATGTGAAAGGCTCACCGGTGATCGTAGAAGCCAATACACCGTTGTATCGGTGGGGATCTCGTTATTCGATTTATACCGGATTGCCAACCATCATCGGCTGGGACTGGCATCAACGCCAACAGCGTGCAGCGGTGCAAAATGATTTCAGCGTGCAAAACAGGATTTTTGATGTGGCTGAAATTTATAATAGTCCGTCAAAAGAAAGGGTCAGAGAACTGTTAGACCGCTACGCTGTAACATATATAATTGTGGGACAATTAGAGCAGGCTTATTATGAAACCGCTGGTTTGTCCAAATTCCCTCAATGGGACGGCGATCTTTGGAAGGAAGTTTACCGGGATATGGATACTGTGATCTATGAGGTGATCCCTTGAAAAGTGACCAATCTTCCGAATTGATCTATCACATTGCGGAACACAAAGAATGGCTGGAGGGGATCGAGTTGGGTTCATATCGAGCCGGTTCTTTGAACAGCGAGGGTTTCATCCATTGTTCAACGCCGGAACAGATCATGGAAGTGGCGGAACGATTGTTTTCCAAACGGACGGACGTTGTAGTTCTGGAAATTGATCATCGCTCCTTACCGGTGGAGGTAAGATACGAAATTGCTCCAAATGGAAAATCATACCCTCATGTTTATGGGGAAATCCCCATTGAAGCCGTCCGGCGGGTTCTGGTTCTTGATTGGATGAATCGCACTTTGGAAGATTTATCTGTCTGAGCGGATTGGAATATTGGGATGAGTCAAATTCTGATGACTTTTTCGTGGTATTTGATCGTTACCGTTGCCGGAACCTTAACCCTGCCTTTGGCTTATCGTTTTCTCAAGTTCCTGCCAGATCGTGGATTTACTTTCAGCCGTCCGCTGGGGTTGCTTTTGTGGGGATACTTCTTTTGGCTGTTAACCACATTCCGCGTACTGCAAAATAACGCGGGAGGTGTTTTATTTGCGCTGATCTTGCTGGCTGGGGTGAGCATTTATGCAATTCGCGGAAGATGGGGGGAATTTAGGGGGTGGTTAAGAACGCAAGTAAGGTTGTTTGTGACGGCTGAAATTCTGTTCTTAGCCGCGTATTTTCTGTGGACGGTTGTACGCGCTGCTAACCCGGAAATTATTTACACCGAAAAGCCAATGGAATTGGCTTTTATCAATGCAATCCTGCGTTCACCGACTTTTCCGCCCTTTGACCCATGGCTGGCAGGATATGCTATCTCCTATTATTACTTCGGTTATGTTATTGTTGCCATGCTCATTCACCTGAGCGGGGTGCCCAGTTCGATCGGGTTTAATTTGGGGATTGCCATGTGGTTTGGGTTGACCGCCGTTGGCGCTTATGGCGTTTTGTTCAATTTACTAAACGGTTTCCTATCCACAGGTAAGCAGGCAGGGTCGAATCGAAAAGCAGTGGGCTGGGCTTTATTGGCGCCGTTATTTATTTTGATCGTCAGTAATCTTTCCGGTTTGTTGGATGTTCTTCATGCGCGAGGAATCTTCTGGCAACGAAATCAGGAAGGTGTACTGGAATCCACTTTTTGGGAGTGGCTCGGTATTCAGGAATTTGATCAACCGCCGCCAGAGCCCCTATCTTGGACGCCCAAACGTACCTATTGGCTATGGTGGCGCGGTTCGCGTGTATTACAGGACTTTAATTTGGTCAATCAGCGTGAAGAAGTGATTGACGAATTTCCTTTCTTCTCCTATCTGCTGGCGGATATGCACCCGCACGTTTTGGGGATGCCGTTTGTGTTGCTGGCGGTTGGACTGGCGCTGAATTTTTATTTTTCACTCAAAAAAGAACCTGTCCCTGAACCTTCCGTGCGGATGTGGCTCAAAGATGCACGAATTTGGATGAGTGGGTTAATTTTTGGGGGCTTATCTTTCTTGAATACCTGGGATTTTCCTATCTATCTGGCTTTGTTTGCCAGTGTATATGTTTTGCATCGTTACTTCCTGGAAGGATGGGGCTGGCGGCGGATCGGTGATTTTGTGTTTGTTGCGATTACGGTTGGTATTCTGGGTGTTTTGTTGTACCTTCCTTTTTACTTGGGATTTTCTTCACAGGCAGGCGGTTTTTTGCCCAGTCTGATCTTTCATACACGCGGGATACATTTCTGGGTCATGTTTGCGCCTTTGGTAGCGCCCATTCTGATCTGGTTGCTCAGTCAACGCGGGATTCAACTGCGGACTGGGCTGCGCTGGGGTGCGCTGATTGGATGTGGAATTGTGGCGGGAGGGTGGATCTTAATGCTGATAGCCAGCAAGATCATTGAACTGGCCGGCTTGTTAGGGCAGGGCTGGATGGCTTCTGTTGACAGCAATATGGCGAGAATGGGACAATCCCTTTCCAGCCTCAGCGGTTTGTTTTTCATCAAACAGGGCGGTTCTGGCGCGGAATTGTTTCAGGCTGCTTTCCTGCGGCGGATTACCAGCCCTGGCACTTGGCTGACTTTGTTGGTCATCCTCGTTTTGGTATTTGCAATGATGATCGCCTTGCGGCGGTTGTACAGTTCTCCGTCGGTTGTAGAGAACGATCCGATGCAATCCTCAACGGAAATTGATCAAAACCGGGGCTTTGTTTTGTTGTTGATTTTGCTTGGAGCAGGTTTAACGCTTGTGCCGGAGTTTTTCTACTTGCAGGATGGTTTTGGCACCCGCATGAACACCATCTTCAAATTCTATTTTCAGGCATGGATATTATGGGGTATTGCCGCATCCTACTGCAGCGTAATTCTTATGAACCGTTCAAGCGGTGGGTTAGGATGGCTGGTAAAAACGGGCTTGGCGCTTTTGTTGATGTGTTCTTTGATCTACCCGGCCGTGATGCTGCCTGCTAAAACGGGATTGCTGCGTGGACAACCGGTTCAATTGACGCTGGACGGAAAAGCCTATTTGCAGCGTGATGAACCAGATGAATGGCAAGCATTCCAGTTTTTGTGGAAGATGCCTTTAGGCTTTGTTGTTGAGGCAGTTGGGCCGCAATACAATCCCCAGTATGCTCGAGTTGCAACTCACGCTGGACAACCTGGTTTGTTGGGGTGGGAAGGGCATGAAATTCAATGGCGGGGAAGCGCCAGAGAAATGGGCTCTCGGAGGGTGGATATTGAAACCCTTTACCAAACCAGTGATTGGATCAGGGCCAAAGAGATTATCCAGCAATATAGTATTCGCTATATTTATATCGGAGCCGTGGAGAGAAATACTTACCGTGTTTCTGAAAACAAATTTTCTGCCAATTTGGGATTGCTTTTTGCAAATGCGAATGTCCGAATTTATGAAGTGCCTCATACACTGGTGGAAAGAACACCCTGAACGATGGTTATGATGAAAAAAAATACATTTTCTTTTCGTGTTGAACTGGTTTTGTATGCTGTAATTTTCCTTATGGGGCTTGTTTTGCGATTGTCGCATTTGGGAAAGTTACCGCTTAGCGATGAAGAAGCCCGACTGGCATTACAAGCTTTGTCTCTGGCGCGCGGGGAAGGCTCTCCTTTTTTCAATTCGGATGGGGGGTATCTGGTCATAACTGCTGCTTTATTCTACGTGTTCTCGGCCAACGACTATCTGGCACGTTTGTTGCCAGCGATACTTGGTTCGATCATTTGTGTATCGCCCTTTGCTTTTCGAGAATGGTTGGGGGGGAAAACTGCTCTCCTTGTGGCAATTGCTCTGGCGTTTGATGGGGGGTGGCTGGCGGCAGCACGAGAAGCGGGCAGTACTACATGGTCGGTATTGTTCTTTTTGTCCATCATTTGGGCATTGTCCTGTCGGCGTTGGAAAACGGCGGGTATCTTCAGCGGGTTATTAATTCTGGGAGGGGTGGAAGTTTGGAAAGGATTAATCCCATTTGGAATTGCTGTTTGGGGGTATCGTCTCTGGTTCGACCGTGATGTTTTTCAAAAAAGTGAGATTTGGCGTTCGATTAAGCCTAATTTGAAGGAAATCATGTTGTGGGCGGGCGGGGCCGTTCTGTTTTTTGGGAGTATGTTCTTGATCTTGCCGGCGGGACTGAGCGCGGCGGGTGGTGGTTTGATCGCTTATTTACGCGGTTGGAACAGTCCTTCGGGAGTATCGGTGGGGTTGATCTTGGCAGCAATGCTGGTGTACCAGCCGATCAGCACGCTGTTGGGGTTGGCAGGTTCGATTCGCCAAATCAAACAGCCAGCGAGTCTGGAACGCTTTTTTGTGATCTGGTGGCTCTTTGCCCTGTTACATACCCTAATCTATCCTGCCCGGCAGGTGCTGGATATAGTGTGGATTTCGATTCCTCTGATAGGACTGGCGGCTGGGCTGTTATCATCTCTCCTGCGGTTTGATTTTGATCAGCGAATACCAGCGCTGGTGTATGGGGGGGTGATTTTTGTATTTTTGCTCTTTACAGCACAGAATCTGATGGCCTTGTTCAGTCCGGGGCGTGTGGCGGTGAATACCCAGCCTCAAATCATAGCCATATTAGCCGCTGTTTTCTTTGTGATTATTTCGATTATCCTGATTGGTTGGGGGTGGTCTAGGCGTGTTGCAGGATACGGCGCTGTTTGGGGGCTGGTAACGGTTCTAACCCTTTTCTGGTTGTCAGGAAGTTTTCATGCAGCTGGGTTGGGTGAAAATCTGGAAACAAATCCATTTCTTCGTGGAGGAGTGTTCAGCGAGGCCGATTTACTGAGAGATTCGATTGAAAATTTAGCCGAATTCAATGTTCGTTCAAGAACAGGAATGGATGTGCTTGCTGTTGGATTGGATCGCCCGGCGATGCGCTGGTTTGCCAGAGAGTATCCGAATTTCATGTTCGAAAACGTTTTTCAGCCCCAGGTACAAAGTTCAATGGTATTAACTGCAACAACGGAAGGAGTCATCTTCGGCGAAAATTACCGCGGTCAGGACTTTCATTGGGAGGTGCAACCGATTTGGAACTTGATGACCCCCCAAGAATGGATGCAATGGGCAATTTTCAAAGTAGCTCCGCTTGAGAACAAAACCATTGTATTATGGGCGAGGGAAACCCTTTTTCCCGGCAGCGAAAATCTTTCTGAGGTGCAACCTTGACCATACCCAACAGCATTGCAATAGACGGGCCGGCATCATCCGGAAAATCAACGATAGGGGTGAGGCTTGCTGAACGACTAGGATACTTATTTTTCGATACGGGAATTATGTATCGAGCGGTAACTTTGGCGGTAATTCGCGCTGGTATCACCGCAGATGACGAGGAAAGGGTTACCCAACTTGCTCAGCGAGTTCACATTGACGTGCGCTCTCCCAGCGCTCCAGATGGACGAAAAGAGGATGTTCTCATGGATGGCGAGGATGTCACTTGGGCAATTCGAGACCCAGAAGTGGAAAAATGGGTTTCTAAGGTTTCAGCCTTTGCTGGAGTGCGTAAGGCAATGACCGAACTGCAACGGCAAATCGGAAAAAGGGGCAAGGTGGTTATGGTGGGCAGGGATATTGGGACAGTGGTGATGCCGGATGCCGACTTGAAGATTTTTTTGGATGCTTCCATAGAAGAACGCGCCAAACGGCGTTATCTGGAACTCCTTCAGCGAGGTGAGACAATTCAATTTGAAGATGTGCTTTCCAGTTTGAAACAACGGGATCGGATTGACACTTCCCGAGAAATTGCCCCCTTAAAACCAGCGGAAGATGCCATTATTATCAATACGGATGGATTAAGTATCGAAGAGGTTTTGAAAAGGGTCTTTGAATTATGCGGGGATTGTGAGGATGAATGAAAATCATCAGGTAGAACAGGAACTACGGGATACGCGCCACATTCTCAACCGCCTTCTGGCGGTTAGCCCTGCTGTCATCTATTCCACAACACCTTTTCCTCCTTACCAAGTCCGATACATCAGCGAAAATGTAGCCATTGTGACTGGCTATTCACCGGCTCAAGATGGCTTTCTCAAAGTCGCGAATGACTGGAGATAAGGATGGCAAAAGCTTAAGGCGTCCATCAAACCATCTGCGAGCCTGTGCCGCATTGCGAAATCCAGCCTGCTTGATCAAGGCAAGCGCAACGTTATGGATGGTTGCCAGAATTCGTCCAGCGGCGCCTTGCGTCATGCGGGTAGCATCTTCCCGAAAGGTCACATCGCGGCGATAATGCAAG
>FWPU01000454.1_pt1 | contig 34337 bp, 30 predicted proteins | sample 2228361 | NCBI WGS metagenome assembly FWPU01 (sample SAMEA103939777, study PRJEB20133) | metagenome
AGTGGGGCAATTTTGATATTACCCATGGAACGCCTGAACAAATGTTTAGTCTATATTCTGCAGGTATGATTAAAGAGGCTGATAAAGCGCTTGAAACGATGGTTAAACGTTCCTTTCCTGATCATCTAGTTTTTTATTATTATGCTGCTGAATCTTACATAAGGTTAGGCAAAATTGACGAGGCCATTGCTATCTTAAACAAGGCGGTAGATTACAGCATTATAATCGGGGTTGGTATCAGAATTCAAATTGTGGATGATTATCCAGTCGTGAAAGATGTTATTAAATCAGGAGCTGCGGAGAGGGAAAGTATTCAGCCAGGAGACAAGATTATTAAGGTTGATGGCAAATCAACAAATGGATGGGATGACAAAAAGTTTGTAGAAACTGTCCGCGGTAGCGAGGAAGGAACCCAGGTGGTCTTTTTAATCGAAAGGAGTGGTGAGAAGATCGAAAAGAATTTAACACGAAAGAAGGTTTTCACATCAAAAAGCGCAGCATATCTTGGGATGAGGTCTATAGTTTACAGGGAAAAGGGGGATATGGAAAGGGCTATGCAGGATGCACAAAAAGCCTATTCCATTGATGCGTCTGTGGTGCCTGCAAGGCTTGCTTTGGGTGTAATCTATATTGATCAAGGCAGATACGAAGAGGCCGGCAGGTTGATAGCGCCTGTTAAAGATAGTTGGCTTATCCTTGCCGCTGAGGCATATGCCAGACAAAAGAGGTATCAGGAGGCGCTGGAGATATACAACGCCATACCAGAACCAAGGGGTAAGTATATCATTTTTGAGAACAACCGTAAGAATTTCCTTCAGATATTTAAAGATTATGCCCTGTCCAGAAAAGCAACCGCACAGTCTCTTGAAGACCGAGGACACTACAAAGAGGCATTGAACGAATATGCCGAGCTCTTGAAGATCCCGGGTGCACGTGACGCAAAAGAGATATGGGAGGGGATTGGCAGGATTATAAAGAAAGATCCGCGATATGCGGCTATATCAGAGGGGGCGAGGAGGTATCTTGTGCGTGCTGAGGTTCTGGTAAGAGATGGAAAATTTGAGGATGCGGTAAAGGAGTACAGGACTGCGATAAAACTTTCCCCATTTACTCCAGAGATATATTTCAACTCTGCGCTTGTTTATGGAGAGACAAAAGATTACGCAGAGGCGATAAGGCATATGAATATCTATCTCCAGCTCTCTCCTGATGCCTCAAATGCTCGCCAGGCACAGGACAAAATCTATGAATGGGAGATGATGATGGAAAAGGAGGGGAAATGATGCGAAAACGACTTATGGGCTACAGGGCCCTTTCAGTATTGCCATTGTTCGTAATTTTTATGGTTTCAACATATGAGTTAGCCTTTGCTCAGAGTATCGGTAGGTCTTGCGATGGCACGCAGTTTCCTGGCTGTACTGTTTTAGATAAATATGGCAATCCAATTCACAATCAATTTTTAAAAAGTGGTCAAACTGGATATGTCATATGTAGCGGAGTAAAATATGAATGTACAGGCTGTGGAAGCTGTACGCCTGTTTCATCAAGTAGTTCGCCTACTCGTGGTCTTGGGACTTCTCAGCAGATGCAACTTCAGATGTTTCAGAGTTTTATGCAGCCCTTCTTTGATGCTTTTGGTGCTTCTATACGCCAGAGTATGCTCGATTTAATTATGCCATCGAGTCCAGCTCAGGATACTTTAAGGCAACAGCAGGAAGAGATGAAAAGAAAACAGGAAGAAGAGGCAAGGAGGCAGGCTTATGAGCAGTGGATGAATGAACTCAAAAAAGCAGAACTTGAACGACTTGCTGAGGAGCAAAGGAAAAAGGAAGAAGGGGAGAAAATACTTGCAATGGCGAGGATTGGAGGGGAGGGACTGCAATACGAACCCATCGGAGGAATCCTTCAGCCATTTTCATGGGACAGACCAGATGCAAAATTATCTCCAGAGCCTGCAACTCAGTATCCTGCCCCAAAATCAGCAATAGAACAGATGATGTGTGCTGCCTATTTTTCAGAACTGGCAAATGATGCAGTGAAGATAGGAGATATGGAGGGTGCACATTTTTATGGAGACCAGATGAGTAATGTTATGCAGGGCGCTCCTACTGCTATAAAATGTTCTCCACCAAAGAACCTGATATCAAATGTAGACCTTAATAAAGCAAAGGAACTTAACAGGAAATATGCCGAGATGTCAAAGCTCTATCAGGAGTTCATGCCAAAGATTGAGAAGCTCTCTGATGTAGAGGTTAAACTTAACGAAGTAAAGATGAAAAAAGAAAATGCAGAGCAGAAGATAAAGGAGCTGAATAAACAGATTGAGGAGATAAAGGCAAGGTCTAAACCTACGGACTCACCTGAGAAGAAGGCAAAGGATGATGACCTTCTGGCGCAGGCGCTTGCCCTGAAATCAGAAGCAGAGAAGCAGTATAATGAAGCAGTCCAGTCAGAGGAAAAACTTTTAAAGGAAAAAGAACAAATTGAGGACGAATTGAATAGTATTAAAAATAAAATACAGAAAGGAGATCAGAAATGAAAAAACTTACTTTAATTTTTTTAGTTTGTTTAGTACCTTTTGTCTTAACAGGATGTGAAGAACTTGTTGATAAACAGTCAGGCGTAGATGCTTTTTATTCTGGAAATTATGATAAAGCAATAGAAATTTTTAAGTCATGTGTTGACAACGAAGGTGATGAAGGAGAACTTGCTACATATTGCTCCTTTTTCCTTGGAAGAACATATTATGAAAAAGGGCAGAAGCAGGAGGCAATCAAGTATCTCAAAAGGGCTATTGATGTTTATAAAAAAGGAATGCATGTTAATAAACTGGACGCTGCATGGTATTACTGGTTAGGACTGGCATATGATGATACAGATCAGCACAGAGATGCTATTGAAAATCTCCGGAAGGCAGCAGAGCTTTCACCTGAAGATAGTGAAAGGGAAAGAATCTTTGACTGGGCTTATCGTATGTTTTCTCGATATGTTGCAGATAAGATAAAGAATGCATATTTGCCACAAATACCTCCTAAGAGCGCTTGCTATTTCAGACTTGCTAACGCTTATTTCGGGAATGGTCAATATCAAGAGGCTGTAGATAGTTACAAGAAAGCCATTCAATTAGATCCTAAGGCGCCCCATTTCTATGTAATGCTTGGTAATACTTATAGGGTGATGCAGAAATACAATGAGGCTATAGAGAATGTTAAAAGGGCAATTGAAATTGACCCTAATGATGATTTTGCCTATGGTGTTATGGCCTTAATCTATACGGATATGAAGAGGTATGACGAGGCTATTTCTGCATATAAAAAAGCAATAGATATTGCTCCCAAAGAAACGAAAGAGAGTTACTACCGAAACCTCGCCCATATTTATCTTCTTAATAAAGAAGATTTTAATGAAGCACTTAATGTCCTCAAAATAGCACCATATTCCTTGAAAATTTCAGAGGCCCTATTAAATACATATTTGGCTATGGGCAGATTTGATGATGCTATTAGAGAAACAATAAAGCAAATAGATGCATTATCATTTACAGGAATAGGAGCAACTATATCTATTACTGAGGGTATCCCCGTCGTCAAGTCTCTAGAAAAATCCGGCCCCTCGCAGAGAATTGGTATAAAAGTTGGAGATAAAATCATCAAAATCAATGGTCAGTCAATAGAAGGATGGAATATAAATAAGGTCGTCGAGAACCTGAGAGGTACTGAAGGCACACCGGTTACACTGACAATACAAAGAGAAGGCGTTGATAAACCTTTTGAGAAGACCATAACCCGTGAGAAGATAATTTACAAGGCAGCAGCTCCATACTATGGTCTTAGAAGCCTCATCTACTCAATAAAAGGACAGGCCGAAGAAGCCAAAAAGGATGCCCAGATGGCATATAATCTCAATTCAGAAGCCGGATATGCAAATAGTGCTATGGCGTTTGCCAATGTAAAAGAAGGAAAATATAAAGATGCAATCCAGTTACTCGGCGACTCAAAAGTATATTTTGATAGATTAATAGAGTCTATTGCTTATGCCAGGATGGGAGATTTTAAGAAATCCGTTAAAGTCTATGCAATGATACCTCAGGACTATTTAACAACAAAAGACGCTTTTCGCAAACATTTTATAAGTATGGCACAGGAGTCATTGTCACCCTACATTCAGGAGGCAAAACTTTTGGCCACCTCATACGAGTTAAAAGGACAATTAAGAGAAGCACTTAATGAGTATGCAACGCTACTTAAGATATCCGGGGAAAGAGAGTCAAAGGAGATATTGAAGAAGGTTGCCAATTTGTTTAAGAGAAATCCATCCCTTATGGAACTTCCTGAGGATGCAAGAAGATATGCTTTACGTGCAGAAGCCATGACTGGAGAAGGTAAATTTGAGGATGCAATTAAGGAATACAAAAAGGCTATAGAAATTTCTCCATTTGCTCCACACTTATATAAAGCCATTGCACTAAATTATGCAGGCTTAAAGGAGTACAAAGAGGCTATTGAAAACATTAAGATGTATCTTGAACTCTATCCTGATGCCCCCGATGCTCGCCAGGCAAAGGACGAGATATACAAATGGGAAGCAATTATGGAAAAGGAGGGGAAATGAAGAGGAAATTTTATACAACCTTAATTGCTTTATTGTTGATTATCGGTTTATCTACGCCAGTTTATGCCCAGATGCCTTCTCAATTATGGGTTAACTTATACTTCAAGTCAGTAAGGCTTCTTGGTGAGGCAAATGAAAATATAAAAAAACTTGAGGCAGAGATCAGGGAAAACCAGAATGCCATTTCAAGAGCGGAAAATATTATAAACCTTGCAAGGCAAAGGACAGACGCAAAGGCAAAGGAGGCGGAACGAATCGCACAGGAAGCATTGATGAAGGCAAAAGAGGCGTTAAGAAGGAATGAAACATCCCTTGCCGAGTGGAAACTAAAAAGAACAAGGGCGCAAAACGCACTCGCTGCGATTCAAAACATGAACAGGTCCACCTTTGACAGTAAGGTAAAAGGTTTTGTCTCTGATCATTCAGGCAGAGTGGAAATCCTCAAAGCAAATGGTAATACAGAGTATCTCGATGGAAATAGTTCTGGTCTACTGGAATCAGGAGACAGCATTATTACCTACGGGAATGGCACTGCCCAGGTGCAGTTCCTTGATGGCAGGGCAAATTCAACACTGGCGCCTGACACACAGATTACAATAAAAAAAGATGAACCGGCAGAGCAGATTCTTGGATTGTTGAAAGGCAGGATTTACACAGCAGTTGATAAAATTGACGATTTCACGAAAAAGATGAAAGAAGAATACCAGAGATACAGGGAGGATCTGAAGACAATCGGTGAGTATCTGAAAGACGAAGACCTCAGGAAACAGACAAACAGGCAACTATCAATAGAAATAGATATTTGTCGTCCTTTGAAGAAGAAAATAACAGCATTAAATGTTATCGTCACCGAAGATTGCGTTATAACTCCTATAGCGGTCGCAGGCATAAGAGGCACAAAATTTGTATTAGAAAACACTGAGGAAGGCAACGGTGAATTGTATGTTATAGAGGGAGTTGTAGATGTTACAACTCCTGATGGTAAGACATTTATTGTTTCAGGTGGCTATAAGACAACTTTCAGAGAAGGCAGATTTTCAGAGGTTCAGAGATTTGGAAATATAGATAAATGGTGGGAGAGATGATTTTTAACATTGAAAGTGCAAGAATGTTTAAAAGCAAATATATTATACAAGGAGGCTTAAGATGGAGAGAATTTTAACAATAATTTTCTGGCTACTGCTTTGTATTACTTTTTTTATTGGAGTTGGTGAGGCAGGTGATTATCAGCATTCAAAAAGTGAGCAAGAGCCGTATTCAGAATATGCGACGATAGAAAGTATGCCCTTCAATCAGGGCACTTCTGGTCATGCATGGGAAGGTGCAAAAGATACATACAATAAACTTACAGGTAAGGATGCAGATGAGATAGAAGTACCAATGCCTAAGGGATTTGAAAAGGAAGAGAAGGATAACCCATGAAGATTCTATTTGGTCTTATCAAATCACTTATCTTTTTAATTGTCTTACTCCCAGCTATCTCTTTTGCAGACAAAGGGCATTTCTGGTTGATAATAGATGCGATTTTAAGCCAAAATTCTCAAAATGCAATCATACTACACAACAAGCAGGAAGAGGTTCTTATTCTTGGCACAGAACTAAAGGCAGACAGAGATACTGGGGTGCTTGAATTCATACCCTTTCCTTCAGAGCCTCAGGTAAGCCTTGCAAAAGGCAATCCCTTTGATGAAGTTAATAAATTACTCAGGCTTAAAAGGATAGAGTTTGAAGTGTTTGCAAGAGGTAAAGGCGGCTCTCAGGCAGAGCCTGTAGAGATTAGATTGAGCCAGAAGATAGGGCTTCACGATGTCACAGTGATAAAGATTAATGATATTGAGGGCTTCAATAGATGGGTGCTTGATTTCCTTGAGAAAAAGGGGATTAAAAAAATTAATATTAAAGCCCTGAAAAACTTCTCAGACATTGCTGAGGATTACATAAAAAGAGGGATTCAATACTTTGTCTTTGATTATATTGAAGTGAAGAATACACTTAAATTTATAGAGCCTTTAATTTACAGGTTTAAGACAGACAAGCTCTATTACCCTTTAAAAACATCAAATATCATTGGTGGCGCTGGTAGAGTTGAACTTGTGCTCATATTGCCAGGAACTCTCGGGATAAATGAAGATGAAAGAATTAAGATAATGGAAACCTTTTCCCGTAGCGCTGATTTAAGCAGTTCCTCAAAGTTATATCTGAAAGAACTCAAGCCCATCTATGAAAAGGTAGGGGAGATTTTTACAGAGAACAGCAAGATTTATTTACAGATGCTTCGTTATACGGGGAAATATGATTTCAAGGATGACCTAAATATTGATATTTTAAAGATTGCGCCATATGCGAGGAAAATAGAAAGAAGCTGGGGCTACAAACCACAAAATTTTCTGGACGATTTTACCCTTGATGAACTCAAGGATTATTTTGATGCCCGTCCAGAGTTGAGAAAGAAAAGATGAAGGGGGAATTATGAAAAGGATTTTAATAATATCTTTTCTATTATTTGGTCTGGGCTTTGCTTATGCCTATGCTGAGACCGAAAAATACGAATGCACAGAGGTAAAGACAGAGATTGTTGATGATAAAATTCAGATCAGAATTATAAAAGAAAACACTGCGGAGTTTGAACTAAAAGACAATTGTGTGCCTGAAAATTTAAAAGTAAAAGTCAAAGACAAAATCATTATTTATCAGGGCAACAGAAGGCTTGTTGAAGACGGCAGAATAGAAAAGAATGACCTCTTTGCAGTAGAGTGCTATGAGCCTTTTTTAGAAGGTGAAAATGTCTATGACTACCAGAGCATACAGGCTAAATTTTATAAAGGGAAAATCTCTCCACTCATTACCCCTGATTACCCTCTCTATCCGACCCTGAAGCAGACTGCAGAAAAAGTAAATCTTGATGCGCCTCAAAGAACTTTTATTATCTTTGGTGGTTTTGGCGGCGCTTTACATGAGTTTTTCTGCTACATTGATGAAAAATCATCAAAAAAACCTTCAAATGATATATGCAAATATTCTTTTGATGAAGTTATTGATATTCATGCAAAGAATAAAGACACATCAGCGTTGAAGGGTGTTGGAGATAAGTATCTTAAGAGATTTGAATATGAAAAGGCAGAGAAGGCATACAGAAAAATAGCAGAGATAACCAGTTGGGAGGAGTATGATTCAATCCTGAATTTCTATATCACTACCAAAAATCTAAACAAGGCAAAGGAGATTCTTCTTAAAAAGATCAGCCAGTCGCCCTATGACACCTCATTGTATCCTGCTTTGGCAAAGGTTTATCTTTATGACAGGCAGTACGATAAGGCAGAGGCGCTTATTCAGAAATCTTTAAATCTCAGATATGAAAGCGGACTTTATGAAGCATATGGAATTCTTGGCGAGATTTATCTTGCAAAAAGAGAGTTTCAGGATGCGATTGTTTCGTTTAAAAAAGCATCAGGACTGCTTAAAAAGGAATGTGAGGATGACAGGGATTTTATGCAATTATTCTTCAGACAGAAAGATGGGATTGATTTTGACTGTGAAACCCAGCCTCTTCCTTATTACTTAAAGATCATACAATCTCTTACGGAGCTTGGAGATTTCAAAAAAGCTGAGGACATGGCAAAAGAATTGTTAAGAAAGATTCAAAATGACCCATATCTCTATGGTCATCTATCATATGTATATGCTGCCAAGGGAGAATTTGATATAGCAATTAAAATGGCTGACAAGGCAATCTCGTTGCTTAAACGAAAGGGAATAGGTGCTAATATTGTAGAAGGCGAGATTTATCCAATGGTTGTGTCTATTGATAAAAACACGCCTGCAGAAAGGGCAGGATTAAAAAAAGGAGATAAGATAATAAATATAGGTGATAAGGATTTAAGGCTTTTAAGGGAAACAGGGGACATGACTAAGTTATTAGTTGATTATATAAGAAACAACGAAAAGGTAATACTTAAAATTCACTCTAAAAACTCCGTTGAACTAAGGGATATTGAGATCAAGCACGAAGAATTTTTAAAGCCTGAGGCATCTAATGCTTTAGCATTCAGATTCCTGCTCTTAAGGATAAAGGGAAAGTTAGATGAAGCTGATAACTCATCTTTAAAGGCCTATGAACTTAATCCTGAAGATAGTTTATCTGTTATATCTTTAGCACTTGTGAAAAGTGACAGAGGGAAACATAATGAGGCAATACCATTGGTTGAAAAACTAAGAATAGATGAAACAAGTAGCCTTGTTTTGCTGATAAAGCCTATAATATATGCAAAAGCAGGGAAGTTGGATAGGGCAAGGGAATTGCAGAAAGAGATTCCAAAGGATTTAGTTAACACGAAAAATGCACTTCACAAGAAACTTTTGGATGAGATAAAAATGGTGCTAAAATAAAGTATTGACCTAAAAGGGGATTGAATTGACTAAATCAAGGTTAAACCCGAATGTCTCAGATCCAAAGGTCCTTATAGGGATCTCAATATTTATTCTGTTGATAGGCGGGATGGCTATGAACCCTGCGGTGGGATTTATCTGCTTTGTGCTGGCGGTAATCCTTTTGCTAATCGCAGGGATAAAAGGAAAAAGATGGACTCGCTATATTGCTTTTTTTCTGTTGATAATCAGCATCGTCCTAACAGTTATCTCATATTTCAGAACAAGTGAACATTTCAATGCTTACAGATAGAAAGCAATAAAAGGAGTTGTAAGGTAATGAATAAATTTAAGTTGAATTAAAGGAGTTAAAAACATGAAAAGAAAGGTTGCATCTGTAAGACCTTCGCCAGTCGCTTCAATTATAGGTATCATTATTTGGATTCTTTTTCTGTTTTTTGGCCTCTTTTTTATGGATGTGCCTGATGAGCCCATAGCAATAGCTTTTAAGTTTATATGGGTAGCCTTCTGCATAGGCGGCATTATTTACGGGATTATAAATCTATCTACCTATTCTAAGTCAGAAAAGAGGACTATTCCAATTTCAGCATCTGTTGTTGTTGAGATAGAGGATGTTGAATCAGATGATAAAGATGATTTTGAAGCAAGGCTCAGAAAACTTGAATCTTTAAGAAAAGATGGCCTCATAACAGAGGCAGAATACAGACAGAAAAGGGAAGAGATAATGAGGGATAAATGGTAAATTTTAAATAAATCAGGAGGTGTGTTATGTTAAAGAGAGTCTTTTCAATGACAATATTACTGAGGACAGTCTTATTGCATATTGCCCATTCTCAAAGAGTTAAGATAACAAAAGGATTTAAATTTATAGTAGTTGGGCTGTTTACTATTTTTATATTATCTGGTTGTGCTTCTGACCCATTAACACAGTCGCTTAAAAAATATAATTATGCACCCATAATGCCATTACAAGCAACTGCAAATGTCGGGGATATTTACAATACTAAAGGACTGCTGGATCCTTATATATTTATGAGAGATCAACTTTCCGATTATATCATGCAGTTGATGGAACGAATAAAGGATGATGCTTCTATACCTGATGTAGATGGTGAAACACAATTTAATATAGGTGCTGAGACTGATATTATAGGTATAGCAGAATCTGAATTGTCCGCTTATGGTATAACTAAATTTAAGGTTCGTTTTAGTGGTGTAGTTCAATATATTATTTCAAAGACAATGTTTGAAGATGAGCTTTATAAATAAATTAAAGAAAAATATCCTAACCGAAATCTTGATAAAAAGTTTGTAATTACAGCACTGCTTAAGGTGGCTAAATTAGAATATGAGTTCTACAATAAAGATGGTATTAAGATTTCAGTAGAACCTGAAAGTCAGATAGAAAAGGTCTTAAAAGCAAAACTCGGTGCAGGGTGGAATGCATCTGAAAATAACAATCTGACTACAACTGAGCCAAGATTTATCGGATATAGAATGGCGCAATTGAATGAGCATAGTTACATAACAAAAGGACTACAAGAAGTTGAAAAAGTTGAAATAATAGAAGTTCCTGTTGAAGATTTAAGAAAGATAATGAAATTAGAGAAATAAGCAAGGAGGAGTATTTATGAGAAAAGGATTATTTATAATCTTTTTAGTTTTAATATATCCACTCTTTGCCTATTCGCAAGAAAAGCCAGAGATATTTGTGCAGTTGGGGCATACTGAAAATGTGACTTCTGTTGCCTTTACTTCCGACGGGGCGTATCTCGTCTCCGGCAGCGAAGACCGTACAGTAAAAATCTGGGAGTCGGCAACGGGCAAGGAAATAAGGACTCTGCACCATGAAGGAATAGTTACAGCAATTGCCCTTTCTCCCGATAATAAAAAGGTTCTTGCGGGTGATGAAAAAGGAAATATAACCATCTGGGAGACAGCTACCGGAAAATTGCTGGGCAAATTGGTCATAAAAGGATTAGGAAAGATTTATTCACTTTCTTTTTCGCCGAACGGCAGACATGCTGTTGCCACTGATTTTTTCAGGCTTGCTTATCTTGATGTTGCGGCGAAAAAGGAAGTGTTTATATTGGACAAAGTTCAGGATAGGTTTAGTAAAGGTTTTGCTCCATATTTCAATGTCGCAGTTTTTGCACGTGATTCACGATACCTGATCTTGGGCGAAAGCATAGCTGACTTATACGATCGAAGCAAGGGGATAAATATAGTAATCTACGATATCCAAAGAAAGAAAAGCGTAAAAAACTTTAAACTTTCGGAAGACAATATGAAAATTTATTCGCTGGCTGTTTCTCCCGACGAAAAGAATTATTTGGTTTCATCATCGGTTGCTCAATCAGAGGATATCTTCCAGAAAACCGGAAAGGTTTTTGTCGTTGATGCTCAAAGCGGTGTTATAATCAAAGAGTTTTCTTTCCCCGAAACATTTTTTAAGGTTGCCTATTCCCCAGCCGGTAATTATGCGGCAATTGCCAACTACGGAGAAATCATAATTTACGAAACGACTAACTGGAATGTTATTCGAAAAATACAGAAGAGCCTACCAATAGTTTTCTCTCCAGACGGACAATCTCTGATTTGTAGTAATGATAGCACATGGGCATATTATGGTCAGTGGGTTCGCAAAACCGGACTGGACTTGATTGACATCAAAACAAGCAATAAGATCATTCGATATGCAGCAGATGTTGACCAGATTACAGAGGCATCTTTTGCAGCAGGTGAGAAAGAGATTTGGTCTGAGAGCTGGATTTTGATGCATTGGGATAGACAAAATGGAACTTTGAAGAAGCCGCTCATTCTTAAAGATGCAGCAAATAGAATGATAACTGCAAGTGCCGCAAGTAATGATGGAAAATATCTGATAGTTAGTAATGATTATGGAACCTATATTTATCACACTTATGATGGTCAGATGCGCCAAATGTGGAAAGAATCAATTAACACAATTAGGGATGTCGAACCTGATTTTACATCAGATAGCAAAATTCTTTTATTTTCCACATACGATAAAAAAGTCATTTTGTGGGATATTGAAAATAACAGACAAATAAGACAGCTTGCAGACTGGGGAAGTAAAGAAAAACTTTTTATTCGACATACCAAAATATCACCAGACGGCAGATACGCTGTTATAGAATTTGACGAATATAAGCAGGAGGGAGATAAAAAAATTATTCTTGTCTTTGACGTAACAACTGGCAGTGAGATAATCCGAAACAAAATCAAAAATAGTGTCTTTTCCCTAACTATTTCGCCTGATTCACGTTATATCCTGACAGGTGAAACTAAATATAATACCCCCAATCCTGAGGAAGACATCGCTGTCCTTTATTCCATAACGGACGGCCAGATATTGAGGAGATTTATAGGACACAAAGATGTTATTTCTGTACTGGCATTTTCCCACAATGGTGAATTTATACTCACTGGTAGTTGGGATCAGCAGATTATTTTATGGGAAACAAAAACTGGGAAAAAAATAAAGACCTTTAGCGGTCATACTGGAAAGATTACAACACTTGAATTTTCTTCTGACAATAAAAATTTTGTTTCGGCAAGCACAGACGGCACAACCCGCCTCTGGGACATTGATACGGGCAAAGAGATCGCTCAATTCATCAGTTTCACTGACGGCGAATGGATAGTCATCACACCAGAGGGGTATTTTAATGCCTCACCGAATGGTGCAAAGCATCTGAATGTAAGAGTGGGAAATAATGTTTATTCCATTGATAATTTTTATGAGAAGTTCTTCAACCCTGTTTATGTTGCCTCTGTGCTTCAGGGCAAAAAGGTCGAGGCAGTTGCTGATATAAGAAAGGGCATTTTAACTCCACCTGATGTAAAGATTATCTCCCCTGAGCCCAATAGAGAATTTTCAACTGATACTATCACTATCACTGTTTCTGCAAGAGATACAGGCGGAGGCATTGATGAGATAAGGCTTTATCACAACGGCAAGGCAGTAGGTGAAGACCAGAGGGCTGTAAAGATTGTTTCTAAGGGGAATGAAGTGATAAAGAATTATACAGTTACACTCGTGGATGGACTAAACAATTTCAGAGCGGTTGGCTTCAGCAAAGACAGGACAGAATCAAACCCATATGAACTCATCGTGAAACTCACAGCACCAGCAAAGGAAGTATCCCTTTATGTCCTTGCAGTGGGAATAAACAAATATAAAAATCCTGCCTTGAATCTTAACTATGCGGAGCCTGATGCAAAAGGAATAACTAGCTTTTTCAGACAAAAAGGAAAGGGATTGTTCAAAAAAGTCGAGATTATCGAAATTTACAATGAACAGGCAACAAAGGAGAATATAATCTCAAAACTAACATGGCTTCAGGCCACCCATCCGCAGGATGCAGTATTAATCTATCTTGCAGGGCATGGAGAAAGTATAAATGACAAATGGTATTTTATCCCTCATGAACTCACATATCCTGAAAGAGAAGATGATGTTAAGACAAAGGGCATATCGTCAGACGAGCTTTCGGGATACATAAAGAACATAAAGGCACAGAAGATACTTGTCTTGATAGATGCCTGCAAATCTGGGGCTGTGCTCGTTGCGTTCAGAGGTTTTGAGGACAGAAAGGCATTGTCTCAACTTTCGAGGTCAACCGGTGTGCATGTAATAGCAGCATCTACAAAAGACCAGTTTGCTGCAGAGGTAAAGGACCTGGGGCACGGCGTATTTACCTACACCCTTCTTGAAGGATTAAAAGGCAAGGCATCAGGTGGAACAGAGACCGTAACCGTTAGAAAACTTATGGGATATGTAGAAGAGCAACTACCTGAGATAACAAAGAGATATAAGCAGGAGGCTCAGTATCCTGTTGTTGACTCAAAAGGGATGGATTTCCCATTAGTTTTGATAAAATAAAGGTACTTTTGAATCCGAACATTTGAGATTCGAGGTGACTTTTATCTCTTTAGTGCTTAAAAGGAGATCATATAGGAGTCTTTGTCAAGAGATATTAGCCAGAGGTCTTATGTTGTGAATCCTGACCTTAAGATGAAGGAACTTGGAAAGATAATGATAGTGTATTAGATCAAAATTTTATGTCCCTAAAGTTAAGTATTGGTTAGAACATAATGGAGTGAACCGTGTTTCTGAATACATGCATTTAGGTGAACCATACCATAGACTCCTATAATTGTCCAGTTAAAAATAATTCCAACGGTGGAAGATATCCCAGTGATGAATGTAACCTCTTCCTATTTATACCTCTGTTAGGAAATTACTTATTCTAGTCCAGGCATTTTCTATTGTCTCATATTCATTCAGGTAAACTTTTTCACTCTTCAAGGTTTTATAAAAACTCTTCATCTTCACATTGTCATATGGATTTTATACTATACCGCACCCATTAAAATAGAGATAAAAAATTAAAAAAACAAGAAATTTCCTTCTGGTTTAATTGTTTTAAGGGGATATAAGATATTATTTAAATGGATTCCTCTTCTTAGCCGTCTTATTTGAAATCTATTTTCTTAGATCTGATACTCTTCTACTATCTCTTCCATTCCATTCTCTAAAATTTTTCTCGCTCATACCAAATATAATTCCTGAACTTTCCATCCACTATCTTTGATTCAGATATAAACTCTCTCTTCTTCTCGCTTGTTTCTGAAAAATTCCTTCGTTTTTTAAAAGCTTATTTTTCTCCCTAAATCTTGCTTTAAAATGTGTAGTGCAAGGTTGATTATGACTGAACTTAAAAAAGATATTACCAAATTCTATCGTCAGATTTGGGTAAACAGTAGGTTTATACACATTAATTCATTACTTATGTTATAATTTTATGCTTTTAATGGGGCGTAGGCAAACTGGCAAGCCAGGAGACTTTGGATCTCCCATGTGGAGGTTCGAATCCTCCCGCCCCAGTCAGTGATGGGTCTTAAAATAAAGATTATCTTTATTTATTTAAAAAAAGAAGATGCCAGAAGGTATAAAATTAATCACAGGAAATGCGCATAGAAGACTCGCAGAAGAGGTTGCGGGTTATCTCGGAATACCTCTCTGTGATACTACTGTTTCTATATTCAGCGATGGTGAGATAATGGTCCAGATAAATGAGAATGTAAGAGGTACAGATGTCTTTGTCATACAACCCACATGTGCACCTGTTAATCACAATATAATGGAACTTCTACTTATCCTCGATGCCCTGAGAAGGGCATCAGCGAGGAGGATTACTGCTGTAATTCCGTACTATGGATATGCAAGGCAGGATAGAAAGGTTCAGCCAAGGGTCCCTATATCATCGAAGCTCGTTGCTGATCTTATAACAGTTGCAGGTGCAAACAGGGTCCTCACGATGGACCTCCATGCAGGACAGATACAGGGTTTCTTTGATATCCCTGTTGACCATCTTTATGCCATGCCAGTCTTACTCGATTACATAAAGAAAAATTACGATTCTAAGAATCTCGTCGTGGTCTCTCCTGATGCAGGTGGGGTCGAGAGGGCAAGGACATTTGCGAGGAGACTCCAGGCCTCTCTTGCCATAATAGATAAAAGAAGGGAGATGGCAAATGTTTCGCAGGTGATGAATGTCGTTGGAGATGTCAAAGATAGGGATACCCTTATACTTGATGATATAATAGATACAGGAGGTACAACTGTCCTTGCTGCACAGGCACTTGTGGAGAAAGGAGCAAAATCAGTTGCTGCTGCGTGTACACATGCTGTTCTTTCAGGTAATGCTATACAGAAGCTAAACGATTCTGTTATAAAAGAGATCATAGTAACGAATACCATACCCCTTGATAGTAAAAAGGAAGGTTGTAAAAAACTTACTGTATTGAGCGTAGGTTCTCTTCTTGCAGAGGCAATAAAAAGGATACACGAGGAGACGAGTATAAGTTCTTTATTTGTATAGAAATAAAAAATTAATGGAGGATAAAAGATGGAGAGACTTGATATTACAGCACAGAAGAGGGAAAGGGTTGGTAAAGGTGCCGCAAGGGCACTCAGAAGAGAGGGTGAGATACCCGCTGTTTTATATAGAAAGGGTGTTTCTGAGCCGATAAGGATTTCAAAAAAAGAGTTCTTGAGGGTTTACAAGAAGATTAAGGGTGAAAATGTCCTGATAAATCTTAATTTTTCTGATGGTACTAGCAAACTCGCTGTGATAAAGGACTATCAGGTCGATCCTGTTACAGGTGAACTTCTCCATACAGATTTTCAGGAGATTCTCCTTACAGAAAAGGTGAGGGTGACTGTCAGGGTTATTACTACTGGGATACCTATTGGGGTAAAGGAGAAGGGAGGTATTTTACAGCATGGATTAAGGGAGATAGAGATAGAGGCACTTCCTGATAAGATACCAGGTCATATTGAGGTCGATGTATCGTCCCTTGATGTCGGACAGTCCATACATGTCAGGGATCTAAAACTTCCTCAAGATGTAAGGGTTTTTACTGATGGAGATGAGGTCATTGCAACCATCACCTCACCACTTGTTGAGGAAGTATCTGCTGTGTCAGCTCCTGAGGTGACTGAACCAGAGGTTATAAAGAAGGGCAAGAAAGTGGAAGAGACAGAGGAATCAAAGGAGGAGTAATTGTGGCTTGTGGCAGGACTTGGAAATCCTGGAAAAAGATACAGTATGACAAGGCACAATCTTGGCTTTATGGTAATTGATGAGATTTCAAGGAGGTGGAGTATAAGATTAGTAGATGAAGAACTTTACGAGATTGGTAAAAAAGATATTGATGACAGAAGTGTAATCCTTCTGAAACCTCTTACATATATGAATAGAAGTGGTATTGCAATAAAAGAAGCCTGTGAAAAATATGGAGTAACATCAGACAGGGTGATCGTTATTCATGATGATATAGATATGGAGACAGGTAAATTAAGATTAAGACATAGAGGCTCTTCAGGTGGACATAGAGGTGTTCAGTCAATAATAGATGCGATTGGGGAGGGCTTTAAAAGAATCAAGATCGGAATTGGAAGGGATAAAAGTATTCCAGCTGATGAATATGTCCTTATGAGATTCAAAGACGATGAGATGCCATTAATAAATGGTGCTATCGAAAGGGCAATAGATAAGGTTAAAGAGGTTATTTCATCCAGTGAATAATTGTCTTATTTATTCCATCCTATCTTATCCAGCCATGGTGCTTTTATATCAAACTTTATTCTATTATTGAAAATCTATCGGGAAAGATGTATCATATAAAATTATGTTGAAAAATAAGACTCAAAGGATAAAGGAAGATATGAATAGAAATGAGAATTTATCGAATCAGGGGTTTGATATCGAGATATATCGACACAGTACAGCCCATATCATGGCACATGCTGTGAAGAGGCTTTTCCCTGGGGCAAAACTCGCCATAGGTCCAGCCATAGAGAATGGTTTTTATTACGATTTTGATCTTGATAGACCTTTGAGTTTAGATGACCTCAATGCAATTGAAGAGGAGATGAAAAAGATAATAAAGGAGAATAAACCTTTCATCAGAAAGGTTTTGAAAAAAAATGAGGCACTGGAACTATTCAGGAGACTTAATGAGCCATATAAGATCGAATTGATTAATGAGATACCTGATGAAGAGGTAACAGTATATGAGGAGGGTGATTTTATTGATCTTTGCAGAGGTCCCCATGTTCCTGAAACAGGTGTTATCAGGTCATTTAAACTTCTCAGTGTTGCTGGTGCATACTGGAGGGGAGATGAAAGGAATAAGATGTTACAGAGGATATATGGCACAGCATTCCCTAATGATCAAGAACTCAACAATTACCTATATTTTCTTGAGGAGGTTAAAAAAAGGGACCATAGAAGATTAGGTAAGGAACTTGACCTCTTCAGCATAAATGACGAGATAGGTACGGGACTTATTCTCTGGCATCCTGATGGTGCAATAATACGAAAGACCATTGAGGATTTTTGGAGAGAAGAGCATCTGAAGGCAGATTATAAACTACTTTATACTCCCCATATAGCGAGACTTGAATTGTGGCAAAGGAGCGGTCACTGGGATTTTTACAGGGAGAATATGTTTTCACCAATGGAAGTTGAAGGGGTTATGTATGAACTGAAACCAATGAACTGTCCATTCCATATAAATATTTATAAAAGCAGTATAAGAAGTTACAGGGATCTGCCTTTGAGGTATGCTGAATTGGGGACTGTTTATAGATTCGAAAGGTCAGGTGTTCTTCATGGACTTCTCAGGGTGAGAGGTTTTACTCAGGATGATGCCCATATATTTTGCAGGGAGGATCAGATAGAGAGTGAGATAGAACATGTTCTCGATTTTACTCTGTATATTCTTAGGACATTTGGTTTTGAAGAATACGATATATATCTTTCCACAAGACCTGAAAAGTATGTTGGTGCAGAGGAGAATTGGGACCGTGCAACTTCTGCATTGAAGATAGCACTGAAGAAAAAGAATCTCAGTTATGAGATAGATCCTGGTGAGGGGGTATTCTATGGCCCGAAGATAGATATAAAGGTGAAGGATGTCCTTAAAAGACCATGGCAGTGCAGTACAATACAGGTTGATTTCAATAATCCCGAAAGGTTTGATGTTACATATAGGGGTAGTAATGGCAGGGAACACAGACCAATAATGATTCACAGAGCACTCATGGGTTCACTCGAAAGATTTATGGGAATATTAATAGAGCATTATGGAGGTGCGTTTCCTCTATGGCTTGCACCTATTCAGGTTGCTATTCTTACCATTTCTGAGAAGCAGAGAGAATTTGCATTAAATCTTTATAGGAGTCTAAGGATTAATGGTATACGGTCTGTTTTAAAGGATGAAGATGAGAAGATAGGTTATAAGATAAGAGAGATGACACTCAAAAAGGTTCCATATATGGTTATAATAGGAGATAAGGAGGTCTCTCAGGGTAAGTATACCGTAAGGAAGAGAAGTGGTGAGAATATAGGTCCATTTACTGAAGTGGAACTTATAGATCTTTTCAGAGAAGAGATTGATACAAAAAGGAGGTGATGGCTGTAGAAAAGGAGATAAGGGTAAACGAGAAGATTAGAAGGAGTCCTGTTAGACTTATCGATGTCGATGGAAAACAGATAGGTGTTGTGTCGATCTCTGAGGCACTGGCACTTGCAAGGGAAAGAGGACTAGATCTTGTCGAGGTATCTCCGAATAGTGATCCACCTGTCTGCAGGATAATGGATTACGGGAAGTATAAATATCAGTTGCAGAAGAAGTCTCATCAGAAGAAGACGATAGATGTTAAGGAACTCAAGATCAGACTGAGAATAGATGACCATGACCTCCAGTTGAAGGTTAAGAATATAAGGAGATTCTTGGATGACGGAAATAAGGCAAAGATTACTATGATATTAAGAGGTAGGGAAGCGACAAGACCTGAACATGGCATGAAGGTCTTTGAGAAGATTCTCGAGATGCTTGAGGGTAAGTTTCATGTAGAAAAGCAACCTTCTATTGAAGGTAATAATATAACAATGGTAATAGCACCAAAATCATAAGGAGGAGATGATGTCAGAGAAATTGAAGACTCACAGAGGTGCAAAGAAAAGATTCAAGGTGACTGGAACTGGAAAGATAAAGAGAAGAAGGGCTTTTAAGAGCCACCTTCTTACAGGTAAGTCTTCAAGAAGAATAAGAAGATTAAGAACAGCAGCGCTTGTTTCTAAGGAAGATGCAAAGAGTATAAAGAGTCTGTTACCATATATGTTTTAAAGGAGGATTGAAGATATGCCAAGGGCAAAAGGCGGTTTTAAGACAAGAAGGAGACATAAAAAGATTCTCGAACTCGCAAAAGGATATTATGGTGCAAAGTCAAGATGTTATAAGGTGGCTAAAGGTCAGGTCGAGAGGTCACTTCTTTATGCCTATAGAGACAGAAAGAGAAGAAAGAGGGAGTTTAGGTCTCTTTGGGTAATAAGGATTAATGCTCAAGCAAGGAATCTCGGTATTACCTATAGCAAACTCATGGCAGGTCTCAGAAAGGCTAATATCCAGTTGAATAGAAAGGTTCTCGCTGATATGGCTGTGAATGATCCAAAGGCATTTAGCCAGATAGTTGAGACAGCAAAAGAGGCTATTGCATCGTAAACCTTAAATGAGTGACATCGAATCCTTAAAAATATCCTTTGATGGGGAACTTGCGAGGATATCTGATTTAATCTCTCTTGATTCTTTAAAGGCGAGGTATCTTGGTAAAAGGGGACTCCTTACTGAAAGATTGAAATCTTTGCAGTCTCTTCCTGAGGATGAGAGGCCCATGGTGGGCAGATTTCTCAATGAACTCAAAGGTTATATTGAAGAGAGACTTGAAGAGGCGAGGCAGAGACTTATAAAGGAGGAATTACTTCAAAAGATATCCTCTGAGAAGATCGATATTACAGTTCCTGGAAGAGTATCTAAATTTGGCAGCGAACATCCACTGAGTATTGTCCTGAAGGAAATAATAGAGATATTCAGGTCAATGGGTTTCTCAGTCGAGGAGGGACCAGAGGTCGAACTCGACTTTTATAATTTTGAGGCATTGAATATTCCAAAAGACCATCCTGCAAGGGATATGCAGGATACATTTTATATAACAGATGATATAGTCCTTAGAACCCACACATCTCCTGTCCAGGTGAGGGTTATGGAAAGTAAGAGACCACCTCTGAGATTTATAGCACCAGGGAAGGTCTACAGGTGCGATGCAGATATTACCCATAGCCCCATATTTCATCAGGTGGAAGGGCTCATGGTCGATAGACATATATCCATGGCTAATCTCAAGGCAGTTCTTAGTGAATTTCTCAGAAATATGTTCTCACAGGATATACCCATCAGATTCAGACCGAGTTATTTTCCATTTACAGAGCCATCCATGGAGGTCGATATAGGATGTATGTTTTGCAGGCAGTCAGGCTGCAGGATATGTAAGAATTCAGGATGGCTTGAGATTCTTGGTGCAGGAATGGTTAACCCGCAGGTATTCAGGAATGTTGGTTATGATCCAGAGGTATATACAGGTTTTGCATTCGGTCTTGGGGTGGAGAGGATTGCTATGTTGAGATTTGGAATAAATGATATAAGACTGTTTTACGAGAATGATGTAAGATTTCTGGAGCAGTTCTGATGCGAGCACCTTTATCATGGCTGAGAGACTTTATCGATATCAGTGATGTTCCTCAATCAATTGCTGAGCGTCTTACTATGCTTGGTCTTGAGGTAGAGGGTGTTGAGGAAATCAATGGGGATGCTGTTTTTGATATCAGCGTCACACCTAATAGACCTGACTGCCTTTCAGTGACCGGGATTGCAAGGGAGATATCCTTGGCGTACAAAAAAAGGTTTAAGTCTTTAAAGATAAAGAGATTTACTTTGAAAAAAAAGGAGGACTTTAAAGTCCATATTGAAAGAAAGGATTTATGTGGAAGATATGCTGGAAGGATTATAAGGGGTGTGAGAATAGGAGATTCTCCTGAATGGATGAAGAGGAGACTTGATCTCTCAGGTATAAGGTCCATAAATAGTATAGTGGATATAACTAATTATGTGATGCTTGAGTCTGGACAACCTCTCCATGCATTTGATCTCAGAAAACTCAGAGGAGGTATGATCAGGGTTGATGTGGCTCATAATGTAGAAAGTATCGTGACACTCGATTCAGTAAAAAGGAAACTTAGAGAGGATACGCTTCTTATATGGGATGGTGAGAGGCCTATTGCAATAGCAGGAGTGATGGGAGGTATAGATAGTGGAGTCGATGAGAAAACAGAGGATATATTTCTTGAATCCGCATATTTCGATCCTGTATCAGTCAGGCGAACATCGAGGGCACTTGGTCTGAAGACCGAGTCATCGTACAGATTCGAAAGAAGGGTGGATATAGAAGGTGTAATGAATGCCCTTGATAGAGCCACTGAACTGATTCTCGAGATTGCAGGTGGTGAGATAACAACTACAATAGATGAGTATCCTGGTGTTTATAAGACAGGGACCATAAAGCTAAGGAAGGAGAGGATACATGATATCACGGGTTGTGAATTCAGTGAGAGAGAGATAATGAATATACTAAGATTGCTCGGTTTTAATTTTGTGAAAAAGGGCAGTACCTTTCATGTAAGGACTCTCTCAAGAAGGCCTGATATCAAGGAGGAGATTGACCTTATCGAGGAGATTGCAAGGGTGCATGGTTATGAAAACATACCATCTGTGAGACCTCTCGCAGTTATCCAGTCTGAACCTCTGAATAAGAGGAGAGACTTTATTGAGAAGATAAAGAACGGGCTTATAATGAAAGGCTTTTCCGAGGCAATCAATTATAGTTTTATGGACATACAGGAATTATCTTTACTCAGAATTCCTGATGGAGATGAAAGGCTCAATGCAGTGAGGATAATGAATCCACTTAGAAAAGAGGAGGAGTATCTGAGAACAAATCTTACCATCCCTCTTATAAGAAATCTCATAACAAACCTGAGGCACAAGAACCACGAAATAAAACTCTTTGAATGCGGAAAGGTATTTTTTAAAAGAGATAATGGATTGCCTGAAGAGAGGACATTTGTTGGAGGAGTAATTTACATGGAAGATAGACCTGTCCTCTGGAGGGATAATCTGCACATATATTATATCCTCAGGGATGTTGTGGACTCCATTATAAATTTAATGAGGGTAAAGGTGAATTATGAAAGAACAAAAGAACGATTCCTTCATCCCTATCAATCAGCAGATATACTGCATGGAGATAAAAAGATAGGATTTCTCGGGATCATCTCACATGAGGTCATGATGGATTTTGATCTGAAGACATCAACAAGGGTAGGTATATTCGAGATAGATATCGATGAACTATTCTCTCTTTCAAGATATGATATAACAGTGAAGCCTCTACCGAGATTTCCATCCATAGAAAGGGATCTCTCTATAATTATTGATGAAGAGATACCCTTAAATAGGGTCGTAGATATAATCTCAGATTATCCTTCTGATTTGATAGAGTCTGTATCGTTATTCGATTACTATAAAGGTAAGAATATTCCTGAAGGTAAGAAGAGTGCAGGTATAAGGATTGTCTATAGAAGTGCTGAAAGGACTCTAAGAGAAGAGGAGGTTCATATCCTCCATTCAGAGATAATCAAGCATCTCAAGAGTGAGACATCCTGTGAAATAAGGTCCTGATTTTTTCAGAGAGAATCAACCAACCACTTTGTATCCCGCATCTGTAACTGCTTTTTCAAGGTCTTCTTTTTTACACTCACTGCATATTACCCTTGCACTTCCTATTGATACCTCTGCGTTCGTCACTCCCTTTACACCTTCCAGTGCCTTTTTTACCCTCGTTACACAGTGGTTACAACTCATGCCTTCAATCTTGAGTATAAATTCTTTCATGTACTTCCTCCTCCTACTTTTTTATTTCCACATCACCTGTGGTTATTTCATTCAGAAGTTCAATTATTTCCTTTAATTTTTCGATAAGATATCTGTATTTTTTCTGTGATCCATTCTCCATCTCCTTCATAAGGGGTTCGCAGAAGTACCATGTGCATCGAATAGGTCTTAGGTCTCTCGGTTTTGTGCATCCATTCTTACCAAGGAACTGACATGGAGATTCATGTGGTCTATTCTTATCGATAAAATAAGGTTCTATATCAAGGCCTTCAAGATAAAGGATATCCCTTTTTTCAGGGTAGGCATGTTTTTGTTTACAGCATACATCACTGCAGGATGGACATATTTTTGCTGTATATTCATCTATAACAGAAGAGATATCATTGATAATATCCCTTATTTTTTCAGCAATCAACTTGTTATTCTTCATTTTTATCCTTCACGAGTAATTTTAGTCTCTTCAATCTTTCATGGTCGTAATCGCAAAAGCCCTACTGGCATGGATTATCGATTCAATGCGGAAAAGTCATGTATCCAGGGGTTGACCAGAAGAAACCTGAGTCTCATCTTTTATACTGATTTCATAATAATCCTGAATCGATTTTATGGTAAGGTCTTTTCTCAAGAGCATCTCGATGGCACTCACGACCGCCCTCGCACCTGATATCGTTGTGGTGTAAGGGACATTGTACTTTATTGCACTATTACGGATATAGAAAGAATCCTTTTTTGCCCTGGCTCCACTTACTGTATTTATAATGAAACTTATTTCATTATTCTTAATTAGGTCAACTATATTGGGCCTTCCCTCATTTATCTTGTTTACAGTCTCGACATATATTCCGCTTGATCTTAAATACTCGGCAGTTCCTTTTGTTGCTATGAGATGGATGCCTACTCTTTGGAGTCTTTTTGCAATCTCAACAATGAGGGGTTTATCTTTATCCTTCACACTCAGGAAGAATCTTCCTTTTGATGGAATCCTGTTACCTGAAGCAGCCTCTGCCTTTGCATATGCAAGACCGAAATCTGTATCTATACCCATGACCTCTCCTGTTGATTTCATCTCAGGTCCAAGAATAGTATCCACTCCAGGGAACTTATCGAACGGAAAAACAGCCTCTTTGACAGCAATATAGTTTATCTCTGGGTCATTTTCGATTTCGAGTTCTTTAAGTGTTATGCCGACCATTAATTTAGCAGCAATCTTTGCGAGGGGTAATCCAGTCGTCTTGCTCACAAATGGCACTGTCCTTGATGCCCTTGGATTGACCTCCAGGATATATATCAGGTTGTCCTTTACTGCAAACTGTACATTCATGAGTCCAATTACATTGAGTTCTTTTGCAAGGAGTTTTGTCTGCCTCTTTATCTCTTCTATTATTTCACGAGAAAGGGAGTAGGGTGGAAGGGAACATGCTGAATCTCCGGAGTGTATTCCTGCCTCCTCAATATGCTCCATAACCCCACCTATTATTACATCGATGCCATCGGATATGGCATCTACATCCACCTCTATTGCATCCTCAAGATATTTATCTATAAGTACAGGATGTTCGGGTGATGCTTTAACGGCCCTTTTCATATAGTCGATGAGGGAGTCCCTGTCGAATACTATCTCCATAGCCCTGCCACCAAGTACATATGATGGCCTTACCATCACAGGATACCCGATCTTTTCAGCCACATGTATTGCTTCTTCAGGAGACATTGCGGTTCCGCTTTCAGGCTGTCTGAGTTTAAGAAGTTCAAGGAGTTCTTTAAATCTTTTTCTATCTTCTGCCCTGTCTATTGAGTCAGGAGATGTGCCGAGTATCTTTACCCCTTCTCTCTGTAATGGTACAGCGAGTTTAAGGGGTGTCTGGCCTCCGAATTGTACTATCACACCTTCAGGTCTTTCCCTTTCTATTATTTCGAGGACATCTTCGATCGTAAGTGGTTCAAAGTAGAGTCTGTCAGATGTATCGTAATCAGTACTGACTGTCTCTGGATTGCAGTTTACCATCATTACCTCGTAGCCGAGTTCCTTCAAAGCAAACACAGAGTGGACACAGCAGTAATCAAATTCTATCCCTTGTCCTATTCTGTTTGGACCTGATCCAAGTATTATCACCTTCTTTTTTTCTGTTCTGGACATCTCTGATTCTTTAAAAGATATAATTCCATTCTCAGTTAATCTGAAGAACTCCTTTTCATAAGTAGAGTAGAGGTATGGAGTGTATGCCTCGAATTCTCCACCGCATGTATCTACTACCTTATAGACGGGCTTTATTTCCCATCTTTTTCTTAAGGCCCTTACATCATCCTCTGAAATATTTTTCAGTTTTCCTATTCTCCTGTCAGATATACCGAATTCCTTTGCCTTTTTAAGGAGTTCAGGGGTGATGGTTTCTGAAGCTTTAATCTCATTCTCACAATCTATAATTTCTTTGATATTATGAAGAAACCATGGGTCTATCTTTGTAATTTCATATATCTTTTTTATATCTATACCCTTTCTTATTGCCTCTCCTATTAGCCACAGTCTTTCAGGTACGGGTATGCTGAGTTTTGTCGGAATAATCTCTTTAGGTAGTTCTAAATTATCAAGACCTGATACACCTATCTCGAGACTTCTTAATGCTTTTCCCAATGATTCCTTAAATGTCCTTCCTATTGCCATTACCTCACCAACTGATTTCATCTGGGTGGTAAGGATTGCTTCTGTTTCAGGAAACTTTTCGAATGTGAATCTCGGTATCTTAACAACGACATAATCGATTGTGGGTTCGAATGACGCAGGGGTTACCCTTGTGATGTCATTCTTTAATTCATCGAGTGTGTATCCAACAGCGAGTTTCGCAGCAACCTTTGCAATCGGAAACCCAGTTGCTTTGCTCGCAAGGGCTGAACTTCTCGAGACCCTTGGATTCATCTCTATAACGACCATCCTTCCATTTTCAGGATTCACCGCAAACTGTATATTTGAGCCTCCTGTATCGACTCCTATTGCCCTCATGATCTTTATTGCAGCATCTCTCATCCTTTGGTATTCCCTGTCTGTAAGGGTCTGTGCGGGAGCGACAGTAATGGAATCACCTGTGTGAATGCCCATTGGATCGAGATTTTCTATTGAACATACGATTATTACATTGTCCATCCTGTCCCTTACGACTTCGAATTCATATTCCTTCCATCCAAGGAGGGATTCTTCTACAAGGACCTGATGTACAGGACTGAGTTTCAGTGCCTTTTCGAGCATTGGTTTATATTCCTCGACGTTGTATGCAACCCCTCCGCCTGTTCCGCCCAGAGTGAAGGCAGGTCTCAGTATTATGGGAAATCCGATCCATTCAGATGCCTCAATGCCCATCTCTATACTCGTGACCGCCGCACTTTTCGGGACATCGAGTCCTATAGATGAGATTACCTCTTTAAAGAGATATCTGTCTTCAGCTTTTTTTATCGCCTCAGGACTTGCGCCTATCAGTTCTGTGCCGTATTTATCGAGGATTCCCCTTTTCCATAACTCCATGGCAATGTTGAGTCCTGTCTGACCTCCCATGGTTGGGAGCAAAGCATCGGGTCTCTCTATCTCTATTATTTTTTCTATTACTTCTGGAATGAGGGGTTCAATAAATGTTCTGTGTGCCATGCCAGGGTCAGTCATGATGGTGGCAGGATTAGAATTTATGAGCACCACCTCATAGCCCTCTTCCGTTAATGCCTTGCATGCCTGGGTGCCTGAGTAATCGAATTCACATGCCTGACCGATAATTATCGGTCCCGAGCCTATTATCATTATCTTTTTAATATCTTTTCTTTTAGGCATAGACTACCTTTTCTTTAATAAAACCAGCGAATCTTTCGAGTTCTCTTAATAGTTTATTCATCATATCAATATTTCTATCAACATATATAACCTTTCTTGAACCATCCATCATGTCGATGCCGAGCAGATATAATTCTTCCTCTTCAGATATATAGAGAGGGGTTCCATGCTGATAACTTATCTTTTTTACAAACTCCAGAGCATCACGATTTTTAATCTCTCTTTTCAGTCTCGATACAGATAATGATTTTACTTCATTTATACTGAATTCTTCCATACCCTTTTTCAAAAAACCAGGACGAATGACTCTTATTGCCTCATTATCTTTGATGAAATCGACCCTCAGAACTCTTTCTTTGAAAACCATTGACCTCAATAGTATAAAGAGAAGGACAAAGATAGTAATGAAACCTGCCATCTGGAGGATTCCTATTTCTACACCAAAACTGTATATTGCGATCATGAGACCTGTAAGAAACGATGATGCTAATATTGATGACACTTCTCTGTTCATAAGGGCATGATGTACAAAACTTCTCTCTTCTAATAAAAAGTTTTCAGTATAGAATGAGACCATATCTGGTGTAATCACTATTTTATAGTTTCCGTTTTTCATCTGAAATATACTATCTTTGGACCACCAAGGTGTAATGGTATCTCTGACTCTGGTGACCATAAACCTTTTTTGAAATACTCTGTTTCAGCCGAGGCATAAAGGACATTTCCAAAAAAGGCATAACACTCTCCTACCTCAATAGTCTTTGAAAGTCTGCACTCGATGTATCCGATACACCCTTCTATGAGTGGAGGTGATATTTTGTGCGCCTTTAATGTCTTTAACCCTGCCATTTTGAATTTGTCAGTATTCCTGCCTGATGTCTTTCCGCATATCCACAAAGCCTTAAAAAATTTCTTCGATGGGATGTTTATAACAAACTCCTTTGTCTCTTTTATCAATTCTGCAGTATAACTCTCCCTTGATACGCACACCACGACAACAGGAGGCTCTTCACTTACAGGTGTTGCCCATGCACAGGTCATGACATTTGGTTTGCCATCTCTGGCAATACTTGTCAGAAAAAATGCCATCTTTGGATGCATGAGATGATAGATATCAGACCTTACCTCTTTTAGCATCTTTCCTCCTTGTATTTGGAGAGATTTAAAATCTCCTCTCCAAGCATATCAATTATTTTTACTGCTATCGTAACTTGCTCTTCAGAGATTTCTATCTCATATCTACTCTTTATTAAGTCATTTTTCCTTTGAGGCACATCTGAATAGACAATATGGAAGGTATTGTGGTCATAGTTATTGTCAATCAAGACGCAATCAATCATGGAACGGAAGTCAGGTATTTTTACCTTAAAGAGTTTACTATCAATATTAAGACGTTCAATTATAGTTGGTGAGATAAAATCCTTAATCTCAATTATTGCCTTGTTGCCTTTTCTTTTAACCTCGATCTTTGCCTCTGCTGGCTTATGGATTAAGAAGGTGCTGTATTTTTTATCTGTCTTAAGTTCAATTACTTTAATCTTGTTTACAGGATGTTTCTTGTTCCAATCCTCGATCCATGTGTCAACAGCAAGTTCTTTTCCAAGACAGACAATGACAATATCTCTATCCTCATCAGGTCTTTTCTTTAATTCATCCTGAAGAAGTTGTAAATCAAGGAGTGTGAGGGGGTGATTAAAATCAATAATCTTCACAAGATTTTTTCCTAATGTTCCATCAAAGAATCTATCAGTCCTTATTCTTTGAATACCAATATGCTGAACTGCAAGTTCTATTGCCTCTGTTTGAAGAATTTTTAAATCATAGTTGTTGACCTTGTAAATGGCAAAAGATAAATTTATCTCTTTTAAAGGAATGGATGCGACTACCCCGTCAGGCTTCGCCTGCCACCCCTTCAGAGAAGGGAAATGGGACGGGGTGTCATTCCCCTCTTTTAGAGGGGTGTCCCGCAGGGACGGGGTGCTTATCTGCTCAAGTATTATGTTTTGCAATCTCTTACTTTTTAACTGAATTGCTCCTTTGTTTATATCGCACCCAATCCACCTTCTTCCAAGTTTCTGTGCAACAGCAGCAGTTGTCCCTGAGCCAATGAAACAGTCAGGGACTAAGTCGCCAGGGTTGGATGAGGCTTTGATTATGCGTTCAAGAAGGGCTTCGGGTTTTTGGGTGGAAAAACCCATAATTTGCCCATGTGCATAACCAATACCAGCTACATCTTCCCACCAATCCTCTACCAACTTTCCCCTCTCATCTAATTTTTTACCCTTTTCCTCAGGAGTTAGACCGGTAAAAGAAGTCCTTCCTGCAAATTTTGTGGATTTTTTATATGGGACTCTAACCGTTTCAGTATTAAAAGTATAATTGTCAGTGTTTGTGTAAAATAAAATATTATCATGTTTTCTTACAAAGTATTTACTCGTTTGTGATGGTCTTGTATAACACCATACTATTTCATTTTTTAAATTATCTTCTCCAAACACCTCATCCATTATTATTTTCACATAATGTCCCACATGCCAATCTAAATGCACATAAATACTTCCTGTCTCACTTAATAACTCTTTTAATAGCATCAGCCGTTCATACATAAACTGCAAATAAGTATCGTTGTTCCATATGTCAAAATACATTGTCTGCTGTAAGATTGAGGCATCGTCTTCTTCAATCCTACCTAAATCTTTCAAACCTCTTAGTTCAACCTTTCTTACATAATCAGCACCACTCTTAAATGGTGGGTCAATATAAATCAAATCAATCTTTCCTCTAAAGCCTAACTCAAGAAGTGTTGCAAGGACATCTTTATTATCACTATGAAATAAAAGATTCTGCCAGTTATCTTTTAATTCATCATAGGTTGGAGTTTGAATTATCCTGCCAGTATTTAAAGGGTCAAAAACTTCTACAAGTTGAGCTGGAAAACCTTTGACATAATCTAAAGGTTTTTTACCTACCCAATTGAGCATAGGTCTTCCCTTTGCAGGTGTGATTTTGATTTTATTTTCTGGCATAATACTCTCTCCTACGCTGCAAGCTCTTTAACATATTTATCCCTTTTGCTCCACTGCAAAGGAGTTATATTGTATTGTCTGAGTGCACTTATGAGGTCAGGGTTTATTGGTTGCTCTAAATCATTTAAAACTCTATAAGCAGTAGAATCAGGTGCTCTTACCTCTTTAGTATCTGTCCATGAGAATATCAAAGAGGTAACATTCTGCCGGTTAGGTCGATTTATAGCCCTTAATATCCTTTCTGGTTTTGCCTTTGATGCTAAAATTACAAAATCAAAGAAATGGATAAATCCACTTCTTCCTGTAAAATTTACAGAGGGAGTAAAGCGTATTTCGTTTAGACTTAGATATCTCTCTACATCTCCTCTAAAAATACCTGCTACCATTGGCGCAGCCATTACAAATAGGTCATTTATAGATAGTATTGCCTGAATTAAATTATGCTTTTTCTGTGGGAAATTATCAAGAGTTGCCTCTACAATAAGTTCGTCTTCAATAAGACGGATGCCAAATCCATTTAGAATAGAATGAAGCATCTGCCGCCTTTTTTCTGTAGTAAATTCACATCCACTTAATCGGAGGTCTGAAATAGTGTATCCATCATCAGTCAAAACAAGACCACCATCTGACTTTTTAACATATATCTGTAAATGGTCATTGTGACGGTCAAGAAACGGCGTGGTAATTTCGCAAACACCTTTTATATCTTCCACCTTAATTCTCTCTCTTAGCCATTCAATATAAGCATTCACTAAATCCTGACAGTCTTTTATCATATAAACAATCCCCTTTGTATAATGGGTGGTTCAATTACATTGCAATAGTGAAAGAAATCCATTAAGGTTTCATAAAGGTCATTTGTTCTGTTAAATATATCAGAAGGAGCCGGTATTGCCCACCTGTCAATAAAGCCTTCTACATATAGATGTAAATGAGGAGATTGAATAGTTTGTCCATTGTATTGGTAAAAATAAGGAAGTGGAACCGAAGTTGTTTCTAAATTAGTATGTGGAGGACCATTAATATCAAGCCAAACAAGGATAATTATTCCTCTATAGCGCTCCTGATAGGTACATTTAGTAAGCCTGATTCTGCCTCTTCTATTAACATCTATTAAGAAAGACTCCCTTTCATCTATTGATATGATAGGTATGGTTAAAATTTCTCCTGAAATCGGAAAGTCATATTGTTCACCTGTTGATTTCTTTTTGGGCATAGCAATTAAGGTATCTGCTTCAGATTGTGTTAGCATTTTTACTTGCCCTCATACTCATAAATTGCCTCTCTAATTTTATTAATATTCTCAAAACCTATTTCATCTTTATCAGTAATCAAGATTTCATATTTTAACCTATCAGGATTTAAGCCTTCTATCTCTTTTATTGCCTTCTCCTTTTCCTCGTCTCTAAAAGGCTCTGCCTTTATCTCAACTATGAGCATCTTGCCATTTTTCTTCTTTATCAAAAAATCAGGAGTATAATTATGCCATCTGCCATCTTTGCCTTTGTATTCAAAGATGAAATCTGTCTTGTTGGGGTCATTTATCGCTCCTGTAAAATAAATGTCTTCAATATCCGCAGGGTCTTCATTCAGCATAATTAATAACTGTTCAAAAAAGTCTTTTTCAGTGTTTGAATCAAAATTATAGGGGGAGTAGTGAAAACCAAAGTCTAACTGATACCATCCTTTATTTTGTTCTTTAAATCGTTCATATCTCAAAAGGAGTTTTTCTTTATCTTTGTGGTATACAATCTCTGTTGTATAAATAGTTTTGCCCTCTTTTGCCTCTTTGCTAAAACTCTTAGGTTTAATTAAAGCAAGGGCAACTTCAATTTCTTTTTCTGTTATCTGGTAATTTTTAAGTTTTTCTTCCAATTGTTTTCTAATCTCATAAGCGTGGCTTTCTGGAATTTCTCCTTCTGGATAAATTTCCTTTATTTTTTTATAAATGCTCATAAGTGGTAATCTATATAATGATGAAAGTTCAACAGCAAAGGAATAAACATCAACAAAGTCCTCTTCTATCACAAATTTTTCTTCTTTCTTGGTTATTAGGACACCTTTTCTATCTGGAATATCTTTTAAATCGTAAATAGTTTTTTACTCTCTTCTCTGGTAATCTTTGGCTTTTGAATCTCTATCTTATTAAAATCTACTTTTTTATCAATGGGAATAACCTTTGGTATTTTCTTTTTAATTAATAGTGGAGGAATCTCAATCTTCCTTAAGATTAGCCTTTCTTTTCTAAGATTCGGTGATGCTAAATTTAATTTTTGAAGCGTTTCATTATAGGTTTCTTTTAGTTGCGAATCCAAAATTTTTACATTCTGTTTGGATAGGTATATTTTTGCTTTGTGAATATTTCCGAGTGTTTGTCTTAAACAACGAGAGGCAGCTTGAAGGCAAAAGTTATTGCTTGCCTTAAGTTCCCTTGCTAAGGCAGTTGCAAATAAAGATGGACAGTTCCAGCCCTCTGTTCCTTTATTAACAAGAAGAAAAACACGGTAAAATAGATGCGGGTCATTTATCCTGTTATCAAATAAGTCTTTAATTTCTTCTTTTGATTCATTGTGTACTTCTAAAACAATAGATGGGTCTTCTCCAATTCCTAATAGTGTTTTCTCTACAATAGGTTTTGCATTTTGCAGGTCTTCTATTTTAGGAAAATAAATAGCAAGTTTTGCAGGACTACCATCATAGATTTTTATGTCTTTATAATTTTTAAAGAAGTCTTGAATAACATCTCTTATAAAATCTTCATCTTCTACATTAGTATAGGCAACAATGTTTCCTCTAACTTCTTTTAAAATACCATCCTTGATACCCTGTGATAAGCCATACCAGTAAACTACATCCTTTAGAATCTGTTTTTCATAGTAAGGAGTTCCTGTAGTATTTACCACAACCAGTAGATTTGTATTCTCAGCAAGGTAATCAACTGTCTGCCTTACTCTTTTTAATTCTCTTCCGAGTGCCTGACCATATGTATGGTGAGCTTCATCCGAGAAAATTGCAAGGTCAGGAAGTGAGGCAATGGTTTGTAATCGTCTGTTTGCAATTAACTCTTTTCTTTCATCTGTTGCTTGCTCTCCTTTAAATAAATCTCCCTTTATATCCTCTTTTCTGATTCTTATCTTTTCAGTATTGGTAACAATTATATTAAAACTGCTTCCTCTGATTATAGGAATATCTCTTTCGCCATCTCTGGTGTAGGTAAATTTAACAGTTGTTATAAACTCTTTATATAGGCGTGGTGGAAGTATTTTTTCATAGGAAATATCAGAGAGTTCTTTTAAAGCACCCAGTATCGTCTTACTAGGAGCAAAGACGAGGGCATTCTTAATGAAGTTTGTGTTTTCAGGATATTCAAGAGCCATTACAAATTCGGTTGCGATAATTGCACCAATGAGAATTGTCTTACCAGCTCCCATTGCCAGTGCCATAACATAACTTGGATAACTTAATGAAATAGTTTCTCTCAGTGCATCGAGTCTATATTTTTTAACAAACTCGTCATCTATTTTTATCCTTTCGAATATCTGCTCTAACCCTCCTTTGCTTATGATATTTATTAAGTCTTCCTGTGCTATCGATATATTTAAAGCATAAAAAAGTTCCACAGGTTCACTGTAAAGTCTTTTATATAACTCTAAGATGTGTGGAGTTTTTTCCACAAGCCTCAAGTACCAGTATGTTTCAAGAGCCTCAAATTGTGCTTTTCGTAAAAACATCTGGTTTCTTGTATCTCCATCAAGATTAAAATCCAGGATCTCAGAGATAACAGAGAAGTCAGATAAATATCTGTTTCTTCTCCATTCTCTCACTCTTGTCTTTAATACTTCATATAAAGCCATTTTCTTACTTAACCCTAAATCTTCCCCTTTCTAAACAACTTCTGATCTCGATGATCTTCCATGGGAGATTTTTTCGCATCCTGTTTGCCTCATAAAGCCATTTGAGTTTGCGCTCTGGAGGCCATTTTCGGTATTCATCTAACTGTTCATCGCTCACTGTATAGGAAAAGCCCTTTTTTGCCTCTTCCTTCATCTCTCAAGAATCCTTTTTAGGTGTTCGACATCAGAGATATCCTGTTTGCGACCTGAAATTTCTTTTAACTT
>FWPU01004158.1_pt1 | contig 34325 bp, 35 predicted proteins | sample 2228361 | NCBI WGS metagenome assembly FWPU01 (sample SAMEA103939777, study PRJEB20133) | metagenome
GTGTTAACTCGTTAACGCGATAACATGTTAACTCGACAACCGAATATTTATTCGTGTTCATCCGTGTAAGTTCGTGGCTAACAAACTTTATGCAACCTCCGGAAGTACATTAAAGAACCCCATCCAGCCGAGTTCGGCGAATTCGCTCTGGTGGGCATGGAACATAAACATGCCCGGGTATTTATACGAAAACTCGATAATACAGCGCTCTCCCTGGCAGAGCATCACCGTATCCGTGTACTCGAACTCGTCAGGTTTTGTGCCAGTGCGATACAGGCGAAACATGTTTCCGTGGAGATGGAAGGAATTTATCAGGTCAAACTCGGTCATGTTGACTAGATAGATTCTTACCAGCTCGTTTAATTTTATGTTTATGGGGTTGTCTGAGTAATAATTGGCATAACCGTTGACTGTGTAAAACTCGTTTTCGCCGTCAAAGTCGGTATCGAAGCCGTTCATAACCATGATGAATTCCTTAGCCGGCGGTCTAGGAGTTTTCGGGTCTACTATGAATGAACCGTAGAGTCCCTTTTCCACGTGCTTTTTTACCGGCAAGACGTGGCAGTGGTAGAGAAATACCCCGAACGGGTCTGCGGTGAATTCATAGGTAAAGCTTCCTCCCGGAGGAACTATCTCGAACACCCCGTCCATATTGGCCGGGTGAATGCCATGGAAATGGATGGTATGAGGCATGCTCGATGCGTTCGAGAAGTAGATTTTAAGCCTGTCCCCTTCCGTGCACCTTATGGTCGGGCCCGGAACATAACCATTATAAGTCCACGCCGGATATACTACCCCCGGCGCCACCTCGATCTCTTTCTCTATAGCAACAATGTTGTATTCCCGCTGTACCTCGCCACCTGGCAGTACCGTTACCTTGCCGTAGTCAAACGTGGTAAGAAACTTCATAGGATCCATCTCGCCTTCTTTGAATGCGTAAGTAACTTTAGATGAATGAGCGGCAGCAGTTACCTGATGTCCGCCGTGTCCCATTCCCGGGTTTAACGTTACCCCTTCTTTATAATTGTTCCTTTGCGCAAAACCCTTCCCGGCCAGGAGGGCGGAGCCGCCCAGCACCCCCAGGCCCGCTTTTAGTAAGTTACGTCTGGATATCGGATTCTTTTCCATAATAAACACCCTCCTCGATCAAAGGAAGCAACAATACTAGTTTAAGGGTTCTAAACTATATTTTATGTTTAACTATCTATATTTTTAGGTTAACCTAAATTTTAGATAAAAAAACGAAATCTGTCAATCGGCAGACATCACCGGTCAAAAAAGGAACGTAAAGGCAGCCGATAAAACCACCTGCTCGTCCGTGTTCTCGGTATGGACGTCGGTTGTAACCCCGATAATGATGGTCAGATAATCGGTCACCGGCGCAGTGAAGCCCGCTGTCACGTTAAAGACGTGTACGTTCTCTTCATCCTCCGGGCTTTCAAAAGAATATGCGGCCTCGATAACTGGCTGAAACCAATACGCGACAAAATAACCAAACCCCACTTCCGTCACTAAACTCCAGGCGTCGTCCTCGACCAGGGCGAAAACGAAATCAGAATCCATGGAGAATTTATCGGTAAAATCCTTGGTTAATATCAGGCCTCCCGGCTCAAATACCCACTCCGCATCTCCGCCGCTTGTTGGAAAAGTAATCCCGCCCTGATATGCCAGGGAAAAGGGAAAACTTTCAGTCTGGTCAAGGAACCTGTATTTAAGACCAGCTTCGATGTCTCCAAAATCAGTGTCCCTTCTAATTACGTTTGAGTCATTGACGGTCAGATAACCGACGTTCGCACCGACCTCCAGACTCTCCAGTGCTCCTACGGTAAAGCGGCCTCCCCCTTCAAACCTAACTGAATCGTCTGTATCGTCCACAAAGACAAGGGCGAAAAATGGCTCGACCTCAAAACGCCCTTTCTCCACCGTCTCTGCGCTTGGAACAACAACTTTAGAGTTAGAAATTCCACCCACTGCTCCGGATTCCTGAAAACTGATTAAGCAAAACAGGGCTGGGACCAGCCGTATAAAGCAATTCGGCTTCCGTAGAACGTACGATCTCATGCTGTTTCCTCCATCTCCTTCTTAAGTCGTCAAGGTAGCGGTTAGTTCCCCCCTATTCCGGCCTGAAACCGAACTATTTATGATGATAATTACTGTTAACTAACATTAAATTTAGGTAAACCTAAATTATATAACTTCTCTCAACTTGTCAAGTTCAATGCTATTCGCCGCTTCTATTCAGAGATTTAGGATCAGTTCCTTCTTCGACCTACCTCGACGAGGACAGGCTTCGCACAGGATGAGCGTTTTTTATTCCTCTTTACCAGCGGATGTATGCATCCGCTCATGCTGAGCCCTGAGCATCGTCGAAGGGTCGAAGCATGAATTTAAAATGTAAGGTGTTCGCCCTTCGATGGAACTCAGGACGAACGGTTTTTATTTTTAACGTTTTTACAGCGGTTATATATCAGCTCATTCCGGATTAACCAGGGGGTATCGAACGGCTGTCTCCTTAATCCACCAAGGTCAAAAGGGGCCATTTAGGTTCGATCAACACATATCCCTACTTAAAAAGAGAAGTGCTGTTATTGCAAGCTAAGGCGTGCCAAAGATTCGTAATTTTATAAAACCTTTTTTGATATATTTTCGTATAATCGCTATACTCTATTTGAAAGGCTCTTTGAATAGTGTCGGTGAATATTTGTATAAATACCCTTAAGATACTAAACCGTTTAGAAAAAAGCCTCGTATAAAATAAAAAACCAGGAGTTGCCAAATGTCCACAAAAACAACCACCAGCGGGAAAGCCCGAGAAAAAAAGCAGGAACCGGTGAATATTTCCCTTCTCCGGGAGTACAAGAAAATTCGCCAGTTAAGCGAACAATTTTGCAAGCCTCTGGCCACCGAAGATTACGTCATTCAGTCCATGCCCGACGTGAGCCCGACCAAGTGGCATCTCGCTCACACCAGTTGGTTTTTTGAGGCCTTTGTATTAGCCAAAGTGAACCCGGAGTATAAGTCCTTGCATCCTCAGTACAATTACCTATTTAATTCTTACTATGTGCAGGTTGGAGAAAGGCATGCCCGTCCTCAGCGCGGGCTTCTGTCCAGGCCCACGGTAGCGGAGGTATACAGCTATCGGCACTATGTAGACGAGCACATGACCGGGTTCCTGGAGCGGGCCGAAGAAGCGCAAATGGAAAAGGCCGCCTCAGTAATCGAGATAGGCCTTCACCATGAGCAACAACACCAGGAACTCATGGTAACGGACATCAAGCACGTGTTTTCGGTGAACCCTCTTCGCCCTGCTTATAACAAGAAGAACCCTGCTAAAAATTCAAACACGATGACCGAAATGAACTGGATTCCGTTTCCTGAAGGGATCTATTTCATAGGCCATGATGGGGATGGGTTTGCCTATGACAACGAATGTCCAAGCCATAAGGAATTTGTGAACCCATTCCGGATAGCATCCCGACTCGTCACCAACGGCGAGTATTTAGAATTCATGGAAGACGGAGGATATGAGAGGCCGGAGCTCTGGCTATCCGACGGCTGGTACACGGTTGAAGCAAACGGCTGGAAAGCGCCCCTTTATTGGGAGAAGATCGATGGCCGCTGGTGGAATTTCACCCTATCCGGTATGCGTGAGGTAAATCCGAATGAGCCGGTATGTCATGTCAGCTACTACGAGGCCGACGCCTTTGCCCGCTGGGCCGGGAAAAGGCTGCCCACCGAATCCGAATGGGAAATTGCTGCATCCAATGTACCGATAGAAGGGAATTTCGCCGATGATGAAACATATCATCCGGTAGCCCTAGAGAAAGAATCGGTTAGAAACGGACTATCGCAGGTGTTTGGTGACGTGTGGGAGTGGACCCAGAGTCCATACATTCCCTATCCTGGATTCAAAACCCTTCCCGGCGCCCTGGGGGAATACAACGGAAAGTTCATGTCAAACCAGATGGTGCTCCGCGGAGGATCCTGTGCCACTTCCAGGTCTCACATCAGAAAAACCTACCGGAATTTCTTCCCACCAAGCGCACGCTGGCAGTTCATGGGAATAAGGCTGGCTCAAGATGCGTGAAAATCTAATGGCCGTTCAAAGATTCCCGGTCGAAGAAAACTATCTTCTAGCCGAGGTGCTAGAAGGGCTTAGAAAACCTCAGAAGGAGCTTCCCTGTAAGCTCTTTTACGACCAGAAAGGCTCGGCTCTCTTCGATGAGATTTGCGAGCTGGAAGAGTACTACCTAACCCGGACAGAGATGGCGATCATGAATAAATATATAGGCCAGATATCGTCTGTCCTGGGCAGAAAGTGTCTTTTGATAGAATTGGGAAGCGGAAGCAGCACAAAGATAAGGTTGATACTCGACCACCTGGAAGAGCCTGCCGGATACGTACCGATCGATATTTCTGCCGAGCATCTGATGAAATCGGCGGATTTACTGGCTAAGGATTATCCCAGACTTAAAATAGTACCCGTCTATGCTGATTACACCCAGCCGTTTTCCTTGCCTGCTTTCAACTTTTCCTATTCTCGAAAGGTTGTATACTACCCCGGCTCGACTATAGGGAATTTCACCAAAGAACATGCCGCCCGATTTCTCAACCGGATTGCTCAACGCTCCGGACGGGGCAGCGGGCTTTTAATCGGGGTTGACCTTAAAAAGGACAAGAAAACATTGGAGGCCGCTTATAACGATAAGAAAGGAGTCACTGCCGCATTCAATCTGAATATCTTGGAGAGAATCAACCGTGAGCTGGGAAGCGATTTTGATTTGAACCTGTGGAGACATCATGCGTTTTATAACAGCGACGAGGGAAGAATAGAGATGCATCTCATAAGCCTGAAAAACCAGTATATTCATCTTGACGGTTCGAAGATTTTCCTCCGCCAAGGGGAAAACATCCTGACTGAATATTCATATAAATACACAATCGAGGAATTCGAAGAAATGGTCTCCCCGTTCTACCGGGTAGAACGGGTTTGGACTGACCGGGAAAACAAATTCAGCGTGCAGTACCTTTCGGTAAGATAGAAATTATGGAGTGTTGATTCAACCACAACGACAGCACGAAAAGCAATTACCAAATCTCAAATCACAAGTTTCAAACAAATCTAAAATCCTAAATTCCAAACCTTATTGTTTTAGTGGTTGTGATTTGTAATTTGTTTGTGATTTGGTGCTTGTAGTTTGTAATTAAACTCTTCATTGTGTCTTTGTGTCGTCGTGGTTAGATCTTCTGATGAAACCAAAACGCATCAACCCCGGGTTGGGGCAGGAATCGGTTTGGGATTACCCTCGACCCCCTCGGGTAGAGGATTCTAAGAGGCACGTCAAGGTGATTTTCAACAATAGAGTTATTGCCGAGACAAAAGAAGCAAAGAGGGTGCTTGAGACGAGCAGCCCGCCTGTTTACTACATCCCACCCAAAGATATTAGAATGGAATGCCTCGTAAAAACCGCCAGAAGAACACTCTGCGAGTGGAAGGGAGTGGCCAATTATTACACGGTCGTTATAGGAGACAAACGGTCCGAGAATGCCGCATGGTTTTATCCCGAGCCCACCACCGGATACGAGCCGATCAAGGATTATGTGGCATTCTATCCCCAAAAAATGGATGCCTGCTACCTGGACGGCGAGCTGGTAAAACCCCAGGCCGGGGGCTTTTACGGCGGCTGGATCACCAAAGACATAGTGGGTCCTTTTAAGGGTGAGCCGGGAACAGAGGGATGGTAGGAGTTATTTAATTATGCGTCGTGCATCGTGAATCATGCATCATGCATCGTGCCCTTCCGTTGCCTTATTTTCCCCTCCGTTGTAAGCTATGGAGGAAATGGTCTCTCCGCATAGTGAATCAGAAATAAACGAAATCCTTGATAATCTCTTCAGGAACCAGTCCGGAAAAATGGTATCCCGTTTTACCAGGCTTTTCGGCCTGAATCACCTTCGAATGGCCGAGGACATAGTACAGGACGCCTTTACTAAAGCACATGAGGTTTGGTCAGATAAAGGCGTACCGGCAAACCCGGCTGGCTGGTTATGGCAGGTTGCCAGGAATAGAGCGATTGACCTTTTGAGACGTGAAAAATTTTTGCAATCTAAGGAAGAATTGTCAGTTGATAATAATGAATCCAGTATGCCGAATTTTATCAGCGATGAAGAATTAAAAGACGATCAACTGAGGATGATCTTTACCTGCTGTCATCCCGGTATTACGGAGGAATCGCAAATCGCCCTCACCCTGAAAATATTATGTGGGTTCAGCATAAGCGAAATTGCCAGGGCTTTTTTAACCAAAGAAGCCGCAATCGCCAAGAGACTTACCAGGGCAAGAAATAAGATAAGCGAGCTTAAAATCCCTTATGAAGTGCCGACGGGTAAAGAGCTAACAAACCGCCTGGAATCGGTGCTAAAGGTTTTATACCTGCTTTTCAACGAAGGCTATTCTCCGTCATCAGGAGATGAACCCATTCGCCCGGATTTATGCAGCGAAGCTATCCGGCTGGCCAAATTACTGGTAGAGAACCCGGCAACAGAGTCACCCGGGTGCCACGCTTTATTAGCGCTTATGCTTCTCAATGCATCCAGATTTCCGGCTAGAGTGGACAGGGAAGGAAATCTGTTACTCCTAAAGGAGCAGAGCCGTTCTCTCTGGAACAGGGAGATGATTGGTGAAGGCCTATTTCATCTCCGCAAGTCGGTGGGTAGCGAAGTAGTTACTGAGTACCATCTTCAGGCGGCCATATCTGCTTGTCACTCTATTGCCGAAAGCTATGAATCTACCGATTGGAAGCAGATACTCTCTCTTTATAATGCCTATTTAAAATTGAACCGTTCGCCGATAATCGCCCTTAACCGGGCTATTGCTGTCTCCAAGGTTCACGGGCCAAAAGCGGGGATTGATGAGATAAATAAGATTAACGACCTTAAGACGCTTGAATCTTATCATCTTTTCTACTCTGCCCTAGGAGATATGAATTTGCAGTCAGGCAGCTATAAAGAAGCGCTCAAGAATTATCAGAAAGCCCTGGAACTCTCTACCGTTAAAGCAGAGCAGTCTTTTTATCAGAAAAGAATCAAATTATGTGAGCAAAAACTAGACCTGGCCGATAGGTACAGCCTGGCAAATTCATTCTAAGAAGATTTTTCACGGATTGTCCCTTTTTCAGAATCTCATTCGTTATGTATGTGTATGGAAATGTAGGGGCTAACCTTGTGTTCGCCCAGGATAGGTAAAGTAAATTGTCGGCAGGGCCTATGCTTGGTTAACAAATTACTGTAAAAGTGAAGCGCCCTGCCCCTCTTTTGCCTATCGAGTCGAAAATGTGAAAATAAATAGAGTAAGGAGGTAACATCCGAATGAGAGAATTTATATTTTTAATTAAAGGTGAGTGCCATACAGGCGTCCCCCCTGAAGAATATCAAAAACAAGCGGCAAAGTTTGCTGCCTGGATTTATGGTCTCATTCAAAACGGACATCTGGTCAACTCCCGGCCTCTAGGCACAAATGGCAGACGAGTTACAGCAAACAATATAACCGACGGACCGTTCATAGAGTCAAAGGAGGACATAGGCGGATACTTCCTGATCCGGGCCAAGGACCTCGATGAAGCCACTCTTATTGCAAAGGGTTGCCCTGCCCTTGAAAGCGGCGGAATAGTCGAAGTAAGAGCGGTCGATGAGGAAAAGGTATCTAGATTAAGAGAAAAACTGGGACCGGAGTTTAAATAGTCACTGTGTACGTGATAAGCTAAGCATCAAGTAGTGTTTTTTCGATGTCATGTCATCTCATAACATCTTAACGGGTATTAAATTAACCTATTTCCCGGTCTATTCTGTAACCCAGGTCCCCGTCCTAACAGTGGGGGTAATAGAATCGAGCAATTTGCGGCTTATTTATTTAACCCAGCAAACATACCTGCCCTTTAGTTCTTCGGGGATATACCATGGCATGTCACTGAGAGTAATTTTTTCAGTCTAATTGGATCGACCTGCCTTAAGAGCCGAAGCTATACATAAATAGCAAATTGGTATATTGTAAATAAAAACACCAACTCCATGATAAGACTGGAAAACGTCTCCAAGGCATACGGCTCTACGAAGGCTGTCCATTCGATTGATTTGAAAATCCAACCTGGTAAAACGACTGTACTCATAGGTCCAAGCGGTTGCGGCAAATCTACAATCATTCGACTGATTATCGGCCTCATCAAGCCTGATCATGGCGATATATATGTGGATGAAGAACCGCTCAATACAACCAGTCTTTACTCGCTCAGGCAAAAGATAGGCTACGTCATACAGGATGGCGGGCTGTTCCCCCATCTCACCGTTTATGAGAATGTTTCTTTGATGGCCAACTACCTCGGCTGGAATAAAGAGCGTATCCAAAGGCGGGTGTTAGAACTCTCCGAATTAACAAAGTTTCCTGCTGATGCCCTTGACCGTTATCCGGTACAAATTTCAGGAGGTCAAAGACAGCGGGTTAGCCTGATGCGGGCGCTCATGCTCGACCCGGATATTCTTTTGCTCGATGAACCACTCGGCGCACTAGACCCACTTATCCGTTTTGAGCTGCAAACCGACCTCAGAGAGATATTCCAAGCCCTTGGAAAAACGGTAGTAATGGTGACCCATGATATCGGCGAAGCCGGTTTCTTCGGAGATACCATAGTTTTACTTAGAGACGGGAACATCGTGCAGGAAGGCACGTTACTCGACCTGGTTCAAACGCCGGCCGACCCATTTGTCACCCGTTTCATCAATGCACAGCGAAGCCCGCTGGAGCCGATAAATGAAAGGACAAATTCCAAACCCTAAATCGCAAATAACAAACAATTTTGAAATTCTAAATTATAAAGACTGCGACTTTAGTCTTTGAGAATTTGGTTTTTATGTGATTTGGTATTTTAAATTTGTTTGTGATTTGGAATTTGATCATTGGTAATTCATATAGTTGGGGAGATGGAATAAATTGATAATTAGTTTTATTTTACCACTATTATTTTTAGCTATCACAGCGACTGACCAACCCACACCTCCCATAAAAGTCGGCTCTAAGACCTTCACCGAATCGGTCATTCTGGGGGAAATAGTTACGCAGCTCATTCGTAGCGAAGGCGTCGAGACTGAGCATCTAAGGCAACTGGGCGGCACCAGGGTTTTATGGAGCGCCCTCTTAAATGGAGATGTTGATGTATATCCCGAATACACCGGAACGATCACTCAGGAAATTTTAGCGGGTAAAAGCATAAAAAATGAAGAGACGCTAAAAGAAGTGCTAGCCAATAAGGGAATTCTTATGAGCGGCCCGTTAGGGTTTAACGACACCTACGCCATCGGGATGAAGAAAGAAGTCGCGGAGAAACTGGGCATAACTAAAATCTCCGACCTAAGAAAACACCCTCAGCTCAGGTTTGGTTTCACCAATGAGTTCATGGACCGCGGCGATGGCTGGCCCAGCCTCCAGAAAATCTATAACCTCCCGCAAAAAAACGTGAGAGGGCTTGACCACGACCTTGCCTACCGGGGACTGGAAAGCGGGAGCATCGATGTAACCGATTTATATTCGACCGATGCCGAGATTCGTTACTACGATTTGTATGTGCTGAAGGATGACTTAAACCACTTCCCGGAGTATAACGCCGTTCTTCTTTACCGTTCTGACCTGAAAGAACGAGCGCCCGAGGCGATAAAAGCCATTTCCACATTAGAGGGGAAGATCTCCGAGGAAGCCATGATCCAGATGAATGCAGAGGCGAAAATAGACCGAGTGCCGGAGAGCGTTGTTGCATCCGAGTTTCTAAAAGTAAATTTATCCATTGATACTAAGCCCCATGAAAGCACGTTTATTAATAGACTAAGTCACAATACTCTCCAACATCTTTTTCTCGTTGCCGTGTCGCTTTCTGCCGCAATTTTGATTTCTATACCCCTGGGAATCTGGGCGTTTAAGAATGAAAAAGTCGGTCATGCGATTCTGGGAATAGTTGGAATAATTCAAACTATTCCCTCACTAGCTTTGCTGGTGTTTATGATTCCGCTTCTGGGAATTGGCTCAGCGCCGGCCATTCTTGCCCTCTTCTTGTACAGCTTGCTTCCTATTGTGAGAAACACCTACTCTGGACTCCACGACATCCCCTCACATATTAGAGAATCGGCAGAAGCATTGGGTTTATCACCATGGGCACGCTTAAGACTCGTAGAATTACCCATGGCTTCGCGCTCGATTCTTTCCGGCATAAAAACCTCTGCAGTGATAAACGTAGGCACGGCAACACTGGGAGCGCTTATCGGCGCAGGCGGCTACGGCCAGCCCATACTAACCGGGATTCGCCTCGATAATATACGGTTAATCCTCGAAGGCGCCATCCCCGCCGCCGTTCTTGCCCTTTTAGTGCAGGGATTGTTTGATTTGTTGGAACTGGTGTTGGTTCCGAAAGGATTGAGGCTGAAGGGGGAGTAGTGATAATAATCTAATTTAATTACTAACAAATACTCCAATGTTGTCTCACACATAGATTAGCGTATAATTTCAATGTCTTAGTAATAATATAAATAGACATCCTCATTCAAAGTGATGATTGCTGTCTTTATCGATGAATCTGGATACACTGGCAATTGGCTAATGGACATTGAAAATCAACCATTTTATGTTCTTAGCGCTGTTTGCCTGCCAATGGACGCTTACCCTAATGTTTGTGCTGATCTACGATCTGAAATCCAGAAGCTGAATCTACCAGGAGTAATAAGCCCTTTAGGTCAAGGGTTTCAAATTAAAGCCCGGACAATCGCTCGTGGAGAAGGTTGGTGGCAGGAACATAATGAAGAAAGAAATAAAGTCAGGACCTTAATGCTTTCCACACCCCCTAAGTATCAAGGCACTGCTTTCGTAGTTATTATTGATAAAACTGCACATCAACGCCAGTATGTAAATCCAGAAGATCCAGTAGAACTATCTCTAAGGTTTCTATTTGAAAGACTACAAATGTATCTTGTTGACAACAATGAATACGCTTTTTGTGTATACGATCAAAACAAGCCCATTGATGACAAATTACAAACTCTATCAACAGCATTAGTCCGAGATGGCAGTGATTTTTTCTTTATTAGTGGGTTCTATTTGAAACTTATTTCCTTCAAGATAGATCGAATCTCCGAATTTACTCTTGGTAATTCAACCAATTCAATTGGACTTCAATTGGCCGACTTCTTTGCCTCGTTCACTTATCAATATTATAAGAATAATAAACCGTCTCCGTGCGGATGGTGGGATATTCTGTACCAATCTCTACACAAAAGAGATGATAAAATAAGAGGAATTGGATTAAAGGAGTTTCCATAATTTGATATTCAATATTTCGACCTCTGCTACTACAACTTGATATTGCTTAGTTAGCACTCAGAAAGATGGATCTCGGAATTGAAGAAAGACGTGTTGCCATTGAGGCCATTTGTACTTTAGTACACATCAAGCGGACAATGGTCGACTTACTCCTAAAACCAGCTGGAACGCCAACTGACCTATATCAGCCTCTATTCAATCTTCGTGATCCAGTTACAGGCAAGCAACTTACGAAAAGACAAATGGCGCCCTTGATTATTGACGCAATCGATAAACGAAAGGACTGCGCTGGTGTACTTCGTGCGATAGTTAAAATAGCTTCAGAATGGACTAGCTTTCACCTTGCTGATGACGAATTTGCAGCTCGAGCAACTGTGCAAAAGGCTCGTGAAATCATGGGTACAGTACAGATGATGGAAGCACGGGAAGCCGAGCAAAGGGAACTCGCACGCAAAGAAGAACTAGCTAAACTTGCACAAGAGAAGGCAGAACTGTTTCATAAACATTCGAGGATACTCCTGATGATGTTTGATGAAATGGCAAAATCAGATGAGGATCCTCAAAAAAGGGGTATCCTTCTCCAAGAACTGCTTAATAGAGTATTTGATCTTCATGACATCCCCGTTTTCAAGAGTTTCATGCGAAATGCTGGCGGCGAACAAATTGACGGAGCTTTCAAGCTTGAAGGTTGGTACTACTTAGTTGAGTGCCGATGGCGTAAGAAATTAGCTGATATTCGAGAACTGGATGGATTAAAGGGTCAGGTCGATCGTTCTGGTAAGCAGACAATGGGACTATTTTTGTCTATTAACGGATGGTCAGAGAACGTGCCCCAATTACTAAAGCAGAATCCTGATAAATCTATTTTGTTGATGGATGGTTACGATCTAAGGCGTGTTTTAGACAGTCCTTTAGACCTCAGAGACTTTATCGTAGCTAAGCTGGCTAAGCTTAACTTGGAAGGGGAGCCCTTTTACGGAGTAACACAATATCTGAAAGATCAGTGAACCATATCTGAAGGTCGAAATCTTACTTCCTGACTTTATTACTTATTCAAAGCATACTGCTTCAAATAATCCAGTATAATTTTGCTTATTCTTCTTAATCAGCCGTAACTTATAAGATGGATTTTTTGGAGAGGTGAAAATACTAATCAGGATTATATCAGGCATCTTTCTAATAATTGTAACAGGCTGCACTATCCCTTTTGATTGTACTCTCCAGGTAGCGTATGCTTTCAAAAGTAATGGGGCTTGAGTTAGGAAGTATCTGCCCACTTAAAAAGGAGAGGAGAAATGCAGATAGTAAAGATTGAAGATTGTGAAGTAAGGGAAAATCCCAATTTTGAGAAAATGAATGAAGGCAAAGAATATGTTAGTGTGGTTTTTAGAACGGATGATGACAACCGTATTCTTGTTGATGTAGCTTATACAATGAACGGTACGGTAAAAATTCACGTCCTGCCGCTTCCCTATGAGAACACAAAGACTTACGATAAGACAGTTGAAATTAAATTGAGCGACGGCACGACGGTTTTGGATGACCTGCAAGCGCTAGATTAGCCCGAAGAAAAGTATCATATCTTGGCTCTTGAGGGTAAACCCTTCAACTGGTTTCAATATTATAACAACCTAAATTTGAGCAAACAGGCGAGGTAGAGCTAAATCTTAATAATTCCCATAGAGTAACCGTCTTGCAATCGTTTCTCCTGTCATTTCGACCCGTGAGATAATTTCACCCCATGGAATGTTTGCTGTTCCACGGGGTCATATCTCATGGGGGAGAAATCTAAAGAAAGATTCCTCACATGCGTTCGGAATGACACGAAAGTGAGAACCCTTGGAACTTAACTGAATTCCCCGTAAGCTCCCTCACGTTAGTTCGGGATAGGGCTCGGAATGAAAACATCCGCGTCCCTAACAGGAGTTTAATCCCTCATGATAAGCTCACTACGGGCTTTGTCGAAGAGTCGAAGGGTGAATTTTTGAGGAGTTCATTCTTCCCCCGGTTAAACCGGGGGACCTGCTCAGAATGAACGGAGTTTTTTTATTTCTCAATATCAGCGGATGCATTGCATCCGCTCATCCTGAGTTTGATCGAAGGATGGAATTTCTTAAGGCGTTCATTCTTCCCTCGGTTTTACCAAGGGACCAGAGTTCAGAATGACACCTTTTGTCAAATTGCTTAGTGGAATTTATTCCAAAGTATCGGAGGGTTGAGAATGATAGGCCTGAGAATTTTAACAGATGGTGAAAATCGTGCGGACCCTACTACCTCCTTTCTAACCTTCCCGATAGCTTACTCTCAGCGTAGTTCTCTGAATAAATCGGTATAATTTTGATTATATCTCCTGGCCAGCTTGTGACCTTATGCTCTTTAAGATGGTTTAATTAACAGCGTGAAAATATATCTCGGAATTCTATTAGGTGTTTGTCTCTTAGCAGTCGCCGGATGTGGTAAATTACTTTCTCCATTCACCGGGGATGGCCGCATGTCTTCCCTGGAAGACGATATAGTGCGGGAGATGAACCGGGCCAGGATGAATCCCCGGATGTACGCTTCATTCCTGGAAGAAAGGAAGAGATATTACGACGGAAAACTATACTATCGCTCGTATGATACCGTTGTCAGGACAAGGGAAGGGGTGAGTGCGGTGAACGAGGCCATAAGCTTTCTCTATTCGGTGAACCCATTGCCACCTTTGATCGTTTCGAGGGGTATGTCATTAGCGGCTAAGGACCATGCCAGCGATATAGGTCCCAGAGGGGCTATGAGACACGAAGGCAGGGATAGAAGCACCCCCGGTATCCGGCTTAGTCGGTATGGCGACTGGCAAGGGGAGGTAGCAGAAAACATTTACTACGGCGGTGAGAATGCCCGCGACATCGTTATAGGATTGATCGTTGATGACGGGGTTTACGGCCGTGGACATAGAAAAAACATCTTCAATCCGGGTTTTCGTGTGGTTGGCGTTGGCTGTGACCGCCACGCAACATACCGGATTGTGTGCGTTACCACATTCGCCATGGGTTATATTGAGTAGGACGGCAAACGAGACTTGCTCATATATTATCTCAGACAAATCGGACGGAACTCATGCTTGAATAAACTTTAAGTCGATAATTTCCTGTAGCCTGTTAGAGCAGGGGGGATTGTCCCCCCATCCTAACTACTACCAAGAGAGGGGAAATTTTCGAATATCCTACGGATTGCCGCAGGGAATAGAATTCTTCCTAATATGATCTGCTCCTTTGTTTCTAACTTTTGCTACGACTTACCCACAACACATAGTTTGGTTATAATGATACAAGCATATATTTACGGTCATGAAAACAACTATCTCAATACCGGACTCAGTCTTTGAAGCAGCAGAGGCATTCGCACGTCGTCTGGGCATATCCCGAAGCGAGCTATATGCCAAAGCTATCTCAGTTTACATTAAGGAACACCGTGATGAAGGTGTTACGGAAGCCTTGAATAGAATCTATGTTGAGAAAGCGCCTTCGGTTGATCCATTTATTCAAAGTTTCCAGTTTAGTTCTCTGCCTAAGGATGAGTGGTAGTTTAGATAAATCGTTTTTCACCGAAAAGATAGGCAAGTTAGCAGGCAAAGATATTCGGCAACTGGAAGAAGGTCTACGCTTGGTGCTTTCACTCTAAGCCTAATATTTTATCCTCGGACCTAATTTTTTAAGATAATCTCTTTTATCAATCAAAAGTAGAATGATAGCCAAACCGTGCTAACATAGTTTTATAATGCTGGGCGCGATTGCCGGAGACGTTATCGGTTCCGTTTTTGAAAGCAGTCCAATCAAATCAACCGAGTTTCCCCTTTTCAGCCGACACTCCAGGTTCACCGATGATACGGTTCTTACCGTAGCAGTGGCCTATTCCATATTGAAGGGAGTCGATTATGCATCATCTTTCAAGACATTCGGAAGAAGATATCCAAATGCCGGCTACGGACTTTCTTTCTATAATTGGATCTTCTCGCCTGAAAGAAAGCCTTATGGCAGTTGGGGAAACGGCTCTGCCATGAGGGTAAGCCCAATCGGGTTTGCTTTCGACACGGTCGAGGATGTACTCAAAGAAGCTAAAAAGAGCGCAGAGGTTACCCACAACCATCCCGAGGGCATAAAGGGGGCGCAGGCTACCGCCCTAGCGGTATTTCTGGCCAGCCGGGGAAAGAGCAAAGAAGAAATAAAAAGGGAGATTAGCCAACGCTTTGGTTACAACCTTGACCGAACCGTGGATGAAATAAGACCGACTTACCGGTTTGACGTATCATGCCAGGGCTCGGTACCCGAGGCTATAATCTCCTTTCTTGAGTCTCAAAACTTTGAAGACGCCGTGAGGAAGGGGATCTCGCTAGGCGGGGATAGCGACACTATAGCATGCATAGCCGGCGCCATTGCCCATTCGTTTTATAAGGACCTGCCCGGAGAGGTCGTCTCAAACGTCAAAGAGAGATTGCCCGAAGAATTCCTTTCGATTATCGAAGAGTTTAAATCCAGATACGGCTTGGAATAGGATATGGATACGCCGGAGTTAATCATTTGCTCTCGCCACCTACACGAGTATAATTCGGGCTAAAACATAAGAGTATTATTTCCTATATCATCCCCGGTCGGAAAAGTCAAAATTGCTGAGAATCTTCTCCTTGACCACTCTTTTCATATTCACTTGTTTCTACTCGAATATTCCCCATCTGTCCTCTCAAGAAATGGATGAAGAGGATGAACTAATATTACTCGAACCGGTGGAGGTTACCGCGCCACGGGTGGAAAAGCTTCTTAACAAGGTCCCGTTTTCCGTCGGAGTTTTGGAGGAAGAAGACATACAACTGGGAAGGCCTACGATTGGGCTCGATGAATCCCTCAACGAAATACCCGGCGTCTATGCCCAGAACCGATACAACTTTGCCCAGGATACCCGCATATCCATAAGGGGTTTTGGCGCCAGAGCGGCGTTCGGAGTTAGAGGTATAAAGATTTTGGTGGATGGTATACCGTTGACCCTTCCCGACGGTCAGAGCCAGATAGACAGCATTGACTTAGGTTCTACGGAAAGGATCGAAGTGATACGAGGCCCGGTTTCTGCCCTCTATGGAAACGCCTCCGGGGGAGTGATAAGCATAATCACCGAGGATGGGCCGGAAGAGCCTTTTGTCGGGGCGAGAACGGTCCTAGGTTCCTTCGGTTTACAAAAATATCAGGCTAAAGCAGGCGGGCAGATAAAAAACCTTAACTACCTTTTAAACCTGTCACGACTCGATCTAGACGGATTCAGAGAACAAAGTGAAACCGAGAATGTTTTATTCAACAGCAAGCTTCGCTACACCATAAACGAGAATTCAGATTTGACAATTCTTTTTAATTACCTCGATGCTCCGGTAGCTCAGGACCCCGGGGCGCTCACCAAAGAAGAGGTTGAGCAAGATAGAGAACAGGCTGCGCCTGCAAATCTTATACGGGATGCGGGAGAGTCGGTAAAGGAAGGTAGGTCGGGGATTGTCTACAGTAATTACCTTTCCCAAAACCAGGAGGTTAATTTAAGCATCTATGGGTCGGTCAGGGATTTCAGTCAGAGACTTCCTTTTGGAATAGTCTCTTTTGATAGGTTGGTCTTGGGAGGAGGGGCAAAATACGTTTGGGACGGCTCCCTCTGGAGTAGAGCCAACCGCCTGATTGCCGGGGTTGACGTGGAATACCAAAACGACGACAGGAAGAATTTTGATTATGCGGATGGAGATGAAAAAGGACAACTAACTCTTGACCAAAAAGAGGAAGTGACGAATATCGGGGTATTTGTGCAAAATGAATTCCAAATATTAGACAACCTGGAGCTTACCCTGGGACTACGCTACGACTACATCCATTTCTCCGTGGATGATTTCTTCACGATTGAAGGCGACCCCGATGACTCCGGCTCCATTACGTTTAACGAGCTTAGCCCCAAGGTCGGCCTGTTGTATAGCCCGTTATCCTTTCTGAATATTTATGGAAACTTTTCCACCTCCTTTGAAACCCCAACTACGACCGAGCTTGCAAACAGTCCAAGCGGAGCGGGTGGGTTTAACCCGGACCTCAAGCCCCAGAAAGCAATCAGCTACGAGGCGGGTTTAAAGGGAACGATCTGGAATCGGGTGACTTATGACCTGGCCGTTTTTTATGCGGACGTAAAGGATGAGCTGATTCCGTTTCAGGTGCCCGAGGTTCCGGGAAGGGAATTCTTCAGGAATGCCGGAAAATCCAGGCACTACGGACTGGAGGTTGGTCTCAGCCTGGAGGTTATAGATGGTTTAAAGCTCACCGTTGCCTACACTTATCTTAACTTCAAGTTCAAGGACTTTGAAACCGAGGAGGGAAATTTTGACGGCAACCGCGTGCCCGGCATACCGCCCAATCAAATATATACCGAGGTCTTTTATAAGAGTCCTCACGGTTTTTATGGGGGAGCTGACTTATTCTATGTCGACAGTTACTTCGTCAACGATTCCAACACGGAAAAAAATAGCAGTTATGTGGTAACCAACATAAGATTGGGATATCAAAAGAGGTTATTCCGTCACTGGGAGGTTTCTCCCTTTCTCGGCTTTAATAATATCTTTGATGAAAAATATAACTCCTCGGTAAGGGTGAATGCGGTAGCAGGAAGGTTCTTCGAGCCCGCTCCCGGGTTTAATATTTACGGCGGCGCATCGCTGTCCTACGTGTTTTGAGTAGAGAATCCCTTAGGAGTAATAAACACTCCGCTTTTGATTGCGTGCTCTGACCTGCGTATAATTTTTTATCACTTAGGTTTGCAATATGCTATGTCGTCCACAGAACACAAATCACATTGGGAAAAAGTTTACGCTCAAAAGCTCCCGACCGAGGTGAGCTGGTACCAGGATCACCTTCATATGTCCCTTCAATTTATCGAGCGGACGGGGGTCGGTAAATCGGCATCTATAATCGATGTCGGCGGCGGGGCCTCTACACTGGTTGACGACCTGTTAGCCAGGGGCTTCGAGCGTCTGACGGTCCTTGACGTTTCGTCTAAGGCTATTGACCTCGCACGAGCGAGGCTTGGCTCAAATGCAGATAAGATAAACTGGATTGAAGCGGATATTACTAAAGTATCGCTTCCGCAAAATCATTATGACCTCTGGCACGACCGTGCGGTATTTCATTTTCTTACCAGCGCCGAGGATCGCCAGAAATATGTGGAGTTGGTGAGGGATTCATTGAAACCCGGTAGTCACATTATTATGGCTACCTTTGCTCCTGATGGCCCGTCCAGATGCAGCGGGTTAGATGTTGTAAGATATAGTCCCGACAGCCTACTCGAAGAGTTTGGCAGTGATTTTGAGTTGATCGAAAGCGCCGGAGAAGAACACCTTACACCCTCCGGAGTAAAACAAATGTTTATTTACTGCTATTTGAGAAAGCATTGATGAGGTATGCATGAGCGTTCACCGCAGCCTTTAATGCTACAGATACAAATGAACAACCCTGCAAGCCGCAGGGTATCTGAAAATTTCCCCTCCCTTGATGGGAGGGGACAAAGGGGAATGGTGAATCACCCCCACCTTAATCCTCCCCCATCAAGGGGGAGGATGGAAACCTGTTAGCAAGACACAGGGAATTCTCAAGTTAAAATTTGGGAGAAAACATTATGACCGATATGGAGATGGCAGACCAGCTTGAAGATCTATTTCGTAAAGCCGGAAGCGAGCACCACAAGGCATTCATAAAAACAAATGGAGAGGATCCTGACTGGCCCATATGGTATACGGATTATCTGCTAGAGAAACTAAAGAAATTGTTAAATGCTAATTTTACAAAGAGCGAATTGATATATTTGCTGGTTATGGTGGAAAAAGAAAGGGCGATGATGGCACCCGGATCTGATTGGGCCAGATATTATGCCAATTTCTTCATCGAGCGGTATCTGTAGGTTTAGTAGGTTGACGCTGGTGTAATTAATTCAGCAAGACCCGCGATTTATTTCCACTGTAGCGACCTTACTGTTGCCACAACATCGGATTTATTACCATTCGTCATTCCCGCATGTGGTTAGCAGGAATCCAATCTTTAATTATAGATTCCCGATTAAGCTTGTCCCCGCATGTTATCCGATTAATACTTTCGGATACAAGCTTTAGCGGGGAACGTTCGGGGATGACAAATTGAAAGAGAGTTCCCGATTCAAAGACTCCCGATTAAGCCTATCCCTTCATGCCTCTAGCGAGGAACATTTGGGCCTGACAGCGCGAGAAGGATACACGCCTTAGACCCAAATCGATAACCTAAAACGAAGAACCGGGTTGTTTCAAAAATTCAACTTCCTCCGGGGTGGACTTACGCCCCAGCACCTCATTTCGGTGGGGGAATCTCCCGAATCTCTCGATAATGACATAGTGCATATCCGCATATTTCTTGAATTCCGATACCATGTATGACAGATTATGAGGAGAGGGAAATAGCTCTTCCATCATGGAAAAAAGCTCGACCGATTTCTTCTGCATCTCCAGGTCTTCCGAATGTTCCAAGGGCATGTAGAAGAATAACCTTTCTACCGGATGGAGTTTTGTATCAAAACCTTTTTCAATCCCTTTCAGGCAAAGTTCGAGCGCTAAAGGATCCTGAGTAAATGCCTTTGGCGAACCTCGATATATATTCCGAGAAAACTGGTCGAGCAGTATTATCAGTGCGAGCATACCACGGGGTGTCTCCTCCCAGCTCTTTAAGTGGCCATCTATAGCCCGCTGCAGGTCTCTTTCAAAGTTTGTCTCGATGAAATGGTCGACCTGCCCGTCTTTCGCAAACCACTTCTTATAGTAGTCGCTCGAAGGCCCTTCGTTTTCCTTCAACTGGCCAAACCAGTAATCTAAAATGTCCTCCTGTCTACGGCTTTCGGGTTTTGCAGTCATTTGGTGTTCACCGCTTGAGCTTATCTTATCACAACCTGTAAGTCAAAAAAGAGCATCATGGACTCTTTATCGGCAAGAAGTGTGCAATTCCCTTCCCCTGATTTGCAAATTTTGACACTAGAGCCTTTTAACGTCGCAACAATCTCCAATGATTCCAAATAATTAGACTTCGGCTATTATTGGCATGTGCATTGCATAAATGTGTGCAAGGCCTTTATTTTGATGAACTTCAAGTGCTCAAGGAATGAGTTAATCCTTCGTATGATACCGACTTACTTCTATTTCACCTCTCTCTTAAATAAAGGTTTTGATTCTTAGGCAGGAGGGGAAACAATGGAAACAGTTGGAAAGATATTAAGCTTAACCCTTTTCGCCATATTTGGCGCGGCGGGCACAGTTATCTACTTTACCGACCACAATCCCCATACACCGATAATATCTATAACTCGAAACCAGGAGGTTCAGCCTGAAAGCAACATAGATTATGTAGCATACAGAAAGAAGCTGAGAAAGAGCTACGTTGAATTAAAAACACCAGCTAACACAACCCTCGAATCCCCGGAAGCGAAATCGCTGTGGACGAACAGCTATTATTATCCTTCAGAAACAGCAAAAAGACTAGCGGAAGTAAATTCGCTAGCTGAGCTTCGTGATAAGATGAACTTCTGGAATAGTCAGTATCATAAGGCCCTACAATCCGGAAACACTCAGCAAGCAAACGAAGCCTACATCAAGTATAAAGACTATAAAGAGGCTTTAGATATTAAGGGAGTTTTCTGATAGGGAAGATGTTTCGTCTGCTCCCGCTTGGTATCAAAGCATCAAAAAAAGCTTGGTGAGAAAGAAATCCCCGATTATTATCAACACCAGCGAAACTACTACGGTAAGCGTTGTAGCCCTTCCTACCCCTTGCGTTCCACCCTCTGTGTTCATACCCACATAGCAACCGATTATTGCCACAATAGAGCCAAAAAAGACAGTCTTTAAAATTCCGCTAAGCAGGTCGGAGATGAAGACCCAACCAACCATCCCGGAAATAAAAAGCCTGGGCGTTACTCCGAGCTCGATCTCCGCCATGATTATAGCGCCGACGATGCCCGAAAGGTTGGCAATTATGGTGAGAAATGGAAAACAAATTACTGCCGCAATAAACCTAGGAACGACCAGCTTCTTTATAGGGTCTGCACCAAGGGTTCTCAAAGCATCTATCTGCTCGGTTACCTTCATCGACCCTATTTCTGCGGTGATCCCGGAACCGACCCTGCCCCCGACCAGGAGGGACGCTAGCACCGGCCCCAGTTCTCTCACTATTGCTAGTGAAACGACCGAGCCCACCAGGCTTTTGGCGCCAAACCGGCCGAATCCGTAGGCAAGTTGAACCACCATGACCATCCCTATGGCCATAGCGGAGATAATCACTATGGGAACCGATTTAAAGCCTATTTCATCTATTTGCTCTAAAATCAGGCGGAAATTAAATGGTGGCCTTAAACAGCCGTATATGGTTCTGTAGAGTAGAATCCCTATCTCGCCTACGCGTTCCAGGAGGGAGATGCTTAATGTGCCAAGCTGAATGATAAAATTTTTCATCTTCCTCTATATTACCCTGAACCGCGAGACAAATTCCCTGAATTCAAAGATTCCAGCCTCGAAACTATCCGGCGAAGAGGCATAGCTGAGGTCATAAAAGCAATTACCTTTTTTGAGGACGACAGTGCCTATTTTAACCGAGGTCTTATCCAGCTTTCCCCGGTATACGCTCTCCAGGGCCCTTTCCCCGTCCACCGCTATTTCTTCTCTATGAATTAGCTCTTTATCGCTAATACCCAGAATAAGGGAGTCGGAAAGTGCCTTCAAGCTGTACCTTACCTCTTTATTATCTTTATTGCAGGTTGAATTAACGGTTATTGTCGACCCCAGCTTCTCATTCCAGAATGCCAGGTCTCCCCCCTTTATGTTTATCCTCTTCCATCCGTCTGCTAAGTCTCCGATCTCGTAGCTGGTGCGGTCGGTTTGATATATGCGCCCTTTAAGTACCCCTTTCGAGGAGTTGGCGGAGGCATAGTAACGGGCAAATTTTACCACCGAGCAGGAGTTAAAAAAAAAGGTAAATAGGAGTGATAGAAGAAAAAGCCTCTTCATATTCAGCCGGAATATAACGATGCAAGATGTACGACAAATAAATGATGCACGATGCATGATGAAAAAATAAATCGTGCATCTCGTATCTAGATTAATTTTATTCGTTATTACTTCACTAGAACTTGATGTCACACGTTACTTCATGATTATATTAAACCAATCAACCGAAAGAGCAATCCAGCTACGATAGCGCATACCGGAAGGGTAAAAATCCAGGCTAATATGATATCCCTAGCGATTCCCCACCTAACCGCGGAAAATCTTATGGAAGAGCCTACGCCCATTATCGAGGATGCAATCACGTGTGTCGTGCTCACCGGCATTCCCAGGGATGCAGCCCCTAAAAGCACGATCGATGCCGAAGTCTCTGCGGCAAAGCCGTGAATGGGCTTCAGTTTCAGGAGATTGACTCCAAGGGTTCTTATCACCTTCCACCCGCCGAAAGCGGTTCCCATCGCCATCACCGTAGCGCATGCGGTTATTACCCAGAATGGAACCTCAATCTTGTCGAGAAACCCTCCGCTCACCAGAGCAAGAGTTATCACCCCCATAACCTTTTGGGCGTCGTTAGTGCCGTGGCTTAATGCCATGAATCCGGCAGAAACCAACTGGAGCTTTCCGAAATATCTATTGATCTTGTATGGAGAGGAGCGGTGAAAAAGCCAGGTAAGACAATACATCAAGAAAGCCCCCACCGTAAAACCGAGGATAGGAGAGATAACCAGACCAAGGAGTATTTTGAGGACACCGTCAAGTTTAAGCGCCGCAAAACCCTTGGCTGAAACGGTAGCCCCGATGAGCCCGCCGATCAGCGAATGAGACGCACTGATCGGGAGCCCCAGCCTGGTCATAAGCGCCGTCCATCCGGCAGCAGTGATCATGGCAGTTAAAACTGCAGTTTGAGTGATGGTAGCGGGGTCGGTGATATCCCCGCCTATTGTTTTCGCTACCCTGGTGCTCAGGTACGCGCCTAAAAAGTTCAAGACGGCGGCGAACATCACCGCTTGAAAGGGCGATAGAACCCTTGTCGACACCACCGTGGCAATTGCATTAGCCGAGTCGTTCCAGCCGTTTGTGAAATCAAAGAAAAGGGCGACTGCTACAACCAGTGCCGTCAGTAAAAGCACATCAGGCATGCTCTAGCACTATTCCTTCCAGTATGTTTGCCACATCTTCGCAGATATCTATAGCGTCTTCGAGCGTCTCGTAAATATCCTTCCATTTGATTATCTCTACAGGTTCGGAGGTTGAACTAAATAAAATCGAGAGCGCATTCCTGAAGGTTCTATCCCCCTCGTTTTCCAGCCGGTTGATTTCGATACAGATGTCCAGGATGGTTCTGGGGTTTTTTATATTCCGGAGTTCGCTTACTCCTCTTGCCACCTGTGCTATAGCCCTCTCTAGTATGCCAATTAAAGCCAAAGCTTCCGGTGTAGAGCTTTTTATCTTGTAGAGGAAAACCCTCTCACAGGCAGAATCGATCAGGTCAAGAATATCGTCCAGCCTGGTTATAAGGTTGTAAATGGACTCGCGGTCGATAGGAGTGACAAACGTCGTATGCAATTTGGACACGGTCTCATGGGTTATACGATCCGCTTCGTGCTCAACATCTTTTATAGCCCTAGCCTTTTCTTCGGCATGCGATAAATCCTGCATCATATTTTTAAAAAGTCCTACACCATTCACTATCTTTTCCGACGCCTGGTCGAAATAGTCGAAGAACTTCTCCTCTTTTGGAAAAAATTTAACCATAACAGCCCTTTAGCGTGTCTTATTTTGAGAGATAATGAACTAAAGTTGAACGGATTTCAATCTTACTTGAAACCACAGCCAAAAACAAGCATCATAACTTTATTTTCAGAGCTAACGTTGGAGGCAGCAGAAATTGAGCAGAGTTCGAGTTTTTACGACAGCCTATTGTTCCTTTTGCTATGCGGCAAAAGCCCTTCTCGACCGTAAGGGAATAAGATATGAAGAAATTGACGTCACGAAAGACCCGGCCATGAAAAGAAAAGTGATGGATGAGATAGGCTGGAAGACAGTGCCGATTATCCTTATTGACGGCAAACTAATCGGCGGCTTTCAAGACCTGAGAGCCCTGGATATAGATAAAAAGCTTGATGAAATGCTTAAATAACTTCGGATTGCTGATTGCGGATTTCGGATTGAAAAAGCGTTCTATTCCGCAATCCGAATCCCGAAATCCGAAATTGAAAATTGACTCCCTATAAACTCTAATTTAACCTAAACCCCCATGGAAGTAAGAGCAAGATTTGCCCCAAGCCCCACCGGAGCGCTTCATATCGGCGGCGCCCGGACGGCCATATTCAACTGGCTTTTTGCCAGACACTACCGGGGAAAATTCATCCTCAGAATAGAGGATACCGACCGCACCCGGTCGACCGAAGAGTCCATTGCCGAAATACTGGACGCCATGACCTGGCTTGGACTTGACTGGGATGAGGGCCCGTTCAGACAATCGGATAGGCTCTCCATTTATCAAGGCTACGTTAATGAGCTTCTTCAGTCGGGTAAAGCCTACAGATGTTATTGCACCCCGGAGGAGCTTGAAGCCAGGAGAAAAGAGGCACAGAGCCAGGGAAGAGTATATAGGTACGAGGGAAAATGTAGGGGGCTAGAATCCCACCCTTCCGACAAGCCATTCGCCATTCGGCTCCTGATACCGGAAGAAGGGATTATAAAAGTAGAAGATTTAATAAGAGGCACTATTACCTTCGATGCCAAAGAGATTGACGATTTCGTCATCCAAAAGACGGACGGGTTTCCCACCTATAATTTCGCTGTGGTCATCGATGACGTAACCATGAAAATAACCCATGTCCTACGGGGAGACGACCACATAGCCAATACCCCGAAGCAGATTCTTATCTACCAGGCTCTGGGTTATGAAGCTCCGAAGTTTGCCCACGTCTCTATGATTCTCGGGCCAGATAAAACCAAACTGAGCAAAAGGCACGGTGCTACTTCGACCATTGCCTATAGAGAAATGGGGTATCTTCCGGAGGCACTGGTGAATTATTTAGCCCGCCTCGGCTGGTCTCACGGAGACCAGGAAATCTTTTCTAAAGAGGAGTTAGTCGAGAAATTCACGCTTGAAAATGTGGGAAAATCCCCAGCAGTTTTTAACCCGGAGAAACTCCTCTGGCTTAACGGCTGGTACATAAGGAATAAGCCCGCAGAGGAGATTGCTAAGCTGGTTATTCCTTTCCTCGAAAAGAAGGGATTTAAGGCCACACAAGATGAAAGGCTCATAAAAATCGTGGAGAGCTTAAGGGAAAGAGCTAAGACGCTCGTCGACCTGGCCGACTCTGCAGACTACTTCTTCTTAGAGGAAGTTAAATACGAAGAAGCGGCCAGGAAGAAGTTTCTCACGACCGAAGTAATCCCGCTTTTCGAAATCCTGATAGATAAACTCTCTTCTCTCAACGACTTTACCGCTCCCGAATTACAAAAGATATTTGGAGAGATTATCGAAAAGAAAGGACTAAAGATGGTTCAGCTTGCCCAGCCGGTAAGGGTCGCCCTAACCGGAGGAACGGTAAGCCCTGGAATATTTGAAGTCATGGAGATTCTGGGGAAAGAGAAGGTCATAGGAAGATTAAAAAGCGCCGTCCACGCTATTTCCCGTTGAAAGGGGATTCAAATCTGTAACACCATTATCAGTCCGGAAGAACCAAATGATTATTAGGATACGACTGAATAGAAAACCGTCCGGTTACGGCCTTAGTTTTTTAATAACGTCCTGCACCTGCCGATAGCCCTCTTCATCCCCCTCTTTCTTATACAGGATTGCTGCTATTTTCAGGTCATCGAAACCGGATGAATCTTTATTGGCAAGGCGGGCAACACCCCGGTAACGATAAGCCACTGCATTATCCGGCTCCATAAGGATGACCTGGCTGTAATCCTCTATAGCTCCGTTAATATCCCCCAGCTCAAATTTGGTATAACCTCGAACCAGGTAGGTGTTTGCAAGGTTTGGATTGATGAGAAGGGCTTCATTCAGGTCCTCAAGAGCTCCTTTAAAATCACCTTTTGAGTAGCGAAAAGCCCCACGGGCGGAATAGGCATTGGCAAGCTTGTCCAGGGTAAGTTTGTAGTTATTTATATCGCCTTTGTCTAAGTAAACTTCCGCTTGTTTACTGTATTCTTCCACTTTGTCCGCTTCCCCGAAGATTGTGGTTTGCTTTCCTTCTTCCCTTTTTGGGGCCGTAGGTGCATAGATTTCAAACGAGCCGGTTGCGACCAGTGCGCCATCGATGTATAAATCCACCCGGTAAGTACCGGTGGACCATTTCCCCGGCTCCTTCCAGCCATAGCCATGATAGAAATAAGACCCGGACCAGCCCGGTTCTACGAAACTATTGAAATTCTGTGTTGTGATGACTTTGTTGTCAGGTCCATACCAAACCTCCACTATGGTAAAGTTGATGCGTCGGTTAGGAGGGGGCGTGTGTTCGAGAGCAAGCTCCCAAAATATGTATCTGGTCTTCGATTTCTCGAAGAGGTATTCGTAAACCCTTTGTCCTTGTGGAAGCGAAGTGTAAGGCCCTTCAAAGAAACGGAATGACGTCACCTTTGCATTGAGCGAAGGTATGAAGACAGACGAGTTTTGAGCTTTAGCCCCCGGGTGGGAAAGCGGAATTGTCAGGATTATCAGAGAACTGGCAAGCACTTTTGGTAAAAATGACATTTTATCCATAAGTAATCTTGGAAAAGTTATCATTCTCGTTTCTCCAAAATTAGGATTTCCTTTTATCTCATCAAAAAAAACTCATTCGATATTAAACCCATGCATTCTTTTAAGAGATTAATATAACCGATAAAAGTGTGAGTAATATCATGGCTCACAGCATGCTCGGTGAACGAGTCAATACCGACCGCTGGCAAAACCCTCAATGGTTGAATCCAGCTTATATCTGCTGAAGTCTTTATGTTTACGCCAGGAAAGATTCAACTTGCCTATGAGTTACAAGCTTAGTATTTATAGAACCCTCTACCCGTCTTCCTTCCCAGCCATCCGGCGCGAACCATCTGGCGAAGAAGCGGCGCGGCGCGGAACTTCGGGTCCCGGAACTCCTTGTATAAAACGTCTATCACGTCCAGTGTTACATCGAGCCCTATGAGGTCGATGAGCGCAAGCGGGCCGAGCGGTTGGTTTGTCCCGAGCTTCATAGCCTTATCGATGTCTTCGGCACTGCCAACCCCGTCCTGAAGGGCAAACACGGCCTCGTTGAGCATAGGCATGAGAACCCGGTTTACGATAAATCCGGGGACATCCTTGGTCTTAACCGGTTCCTTCCCCAGGGATTTTGAAAACTCGCAGGCAAACTCGAAAGTCTCGTCGGATGTGGTGAGGGCTTTTATTACCTCTACCAGCTTCATAACAGGCGCAGGATTGAAGAAGTGCATCCCCACTACTTTATCCGGTCTTTTGGTGCTTACCGCTATCTCTACTATGGAAAGCGAGGAGGTATTGGTAGCCAGGACAATCTCCGGCCGGGTAGAGGCGTCCAGGCTGGTAAAGGTCTCTTTCTTTATCTCCAAGTTCTCAAAAATAGCCTCTATTACCAAATCCACGTCGGATAAATCGCTATACATCTTGGTCACGTAAATCCTGGACAGAATAGACTTGCTGTCCTCTTCGCTCATCTCCCCCTTTTTTACGAACCTGGCTATACTGTTCCTTATGGTGGTCATTCCCCTGTCGAGCGCAGAATCGGAAACGTCCAATAAAACGACCTCCCTGCCGGATGAAGCCGCGACCTGAGCGATTCCAGAACCCATTGTTCCTGCTCCGACGACGCCAACCCTTTTCACATCCTCAACCTTTAAAGCCATAATTACCTCCTTTGATTCTCGATATCGATTTTAAAAGGGTATTATACCCAACAAATACATGATTACTTGCTAGAAAGACACTAAGACACAAAGATAGAATACAGGAGTCAGAATACAGAATTCGGAAGAAAAGCTGTGGACTTAATTCCCCTGTTTAGCAATCATGGAACTATAAGATTTTGTACCCTTATGAAATCAACGGGCAGGTCTATTCTTGGCACGGAAACAATATGAAAAGGAAAACCGAAAGCAGGCGGAGGTATGGTGCTTACATCATCCCTTATAACCACAACCACATTCGAACCGAATTCAAGCACCGCCTCTATCTCCGTCCCTAAACTATCCGTTACCTCTTGCATGGACACCAAAACCATCTGAGTTGAGAAATCTAGATCGGGTAGAAGGGTGTCTGTTTCAGATGAGTAAAGAGAAAAAAAGCAACTATCCCTGAATCTATCCCAATCCTTTTCGGTTTTAATAACCAGTTCGTTTTCCGCCCATATACATCCAGAGGGCAAAGGAGGGGGTGGAGGAGCTATAAAAGCGATAGTCTTGACAATACTTGTTATTTCTAACTCGCCTTTAAAGTCAGGTTGGTTCTCTAGATCGGTTATAACTTCTTGAGTGGTTTTATTTGTAACTGTTGTAGTACTCCCACCCACATTAGGGTCAAAACAGGGATTAGAGGACGTTTTAGAGAAGCAATCATTTACAGTTTCCCCATTATTATCTCCACAACTCACTATAAAAAGAACTGAAAAAATCAAGATAACCCATGTTTTCATCGCTCAATTTTATCAAAAAAAAACCAATTTCAATAGGTTATTTTAACTTCATATTATATTTACATTAGCATCATTAAGGTGCAGAGGTTTAAGCCCCCCTCAATGGCTAACTCTGCTGGTTGAAACCAATTAGCGAGCAAATTAAAATACCCAAGGATGAAAGTGATAGGGCTTACCGGGAATATTGCCTGCGGGAAGAGCGTTGTAGCGAGAATGTTCGAGGAGCTTGGGGCTAAAATTATCGATGCCGACCGCATTGCCCGATTGGTTGTCGAGCCGGGTGAACCCGCCTGGAAAGAAATAGTAGAGAAATTTGGGGAGGGTATTCTAAATGCCGATAGAACCATCAACCGGAAGAAGCTCGGGGAAATCGTCTTTAATGACGATGAAAAAAGGGAGGAACTTAACAGAATTACCCATCCCAGAATTATCGGGAAAATAAAGGAACAGATAGAAGAATACAGGGGAGAAAATGCCGATGTGGTGATAGTTGAGGCGGCGCTTATAGTGGAAAAAGGGGGCATGAAGCCACTTATAAGTGACTTAATAGTGGTTACAGCAGACGAGGACACACAGATAAAGAGGTTAACCGAAAGGAGCGGGCTTTCCAGGGATGAGGCTCTTTCTCGAATCAGATCTCAGATGCCCATATCGGAGAAGGTAAAGCACGCAACCTACGTGATTGATAATTCAGGCAGCTTGGAGCATACCAGACGACAGGTTGAAGCGATCTGGAAAATGATGCACGATGCATGATGCACGATGCATTTATCGTGTATCTTGTATCCTGTATCTTGTATCGTGCTTTGATTAGGATTTATTTGTCTGGTATAGTTTGCACCATTTTTATGGATGAAAGTCAAGGGGTTAACCCCTCTGGTCTTCTCAAACCTTTGTGTTAATCTAAGCTGTCTCAAAAGATATGGCGGGAAGGATTATACTGAATAAATTTACTATGAGGTGTTGAATTAACCAACCTGTAGCAAGCTGCAGGGTATCCGAAAATTTCCCCTCCCTTGATGGGAGGGGATGAAGGGGAGGGTGAATCACCCCACTCCTTCGGCTTCACTCAGGACAGGCTTAATCCTCCCCCATCGAGGGGGAGGATGGATAGGTAACCTTGCGGCAAGCACAGGGAATTCTCAAGTTAATGGAGCCTTATGCCATGGCAGGTCATGTTAAAGGCTCAAGGGTACATTTCGTCGAGCTTAAACTGAGGGAAGGAGTATAGAACATGAAGGACAAAATAGCACTTCTTGAGGAAAAAGAGAGGGAAGCGGAGTTGGGCGGGGGAGAAGAGAGAATCAAGAAGCAGCACGAGATGGGAAAACTCACGGCCAGGGAGCGAATAGACCTCCTTCTCGATAAGGGCACGTTTGTAGAGTTGGATAAGTTCGTGGTTCACCGCTGCACCGATTTTGATATGCACAAGAAGAAATACCTTGGCGACGGTGTGGTAACCGGATATGGCAAGATCGACGGGCGTCAGGTGTTTGTCTTCGCTCAGGATTTTACCGTTTTTGGGGGTTCTCTGGGAATAGCCTACGCAAAGAAGATATCCAAGATCATGGACCTGGCCATGGAAGTGGGCGCCCCGGTAATCGGGCTCAACGATTCCGGTGGCGCAAGGATACAAGAGGGCGTGGAAAGCCTGGCCGGGTATGCCGATATATTCTTAAGAAACGTCCTCAGCTCCGGTGTAGTTCCTCAAATCTCCGCTATCCTCGGCCCATGCGCCGGGGGGGCGGTCTATTCTCCGGCTATGACTGACTTCATTCTAATGGTTAAGGATACGAGCTACATGTTCATCACCGGGCCTGACGTTATCAAAGCGGTTACCCACGAAGAGGTAAGCAGGGAAGAACTAGGCGGGGCAATGGTTCATAATTCCACGAGCGGCGTAGCCCACTTTGCCGCAACAGACGACCGAGAGTGCCTTTTGCTGATTCGGGAGCTTTTGAGCTTCCTCCCCTCGAACAACATGGAAGACCCACCCAGAATCCACAGCGACGACCCGGCGGACAGGCGTGATACCCGGCTTAGGGGGATAGTCCCCGAAAATCCGAATAAGCCCTATGACATCAAGGAGCTAATTAGAGGTGTAGTTGACGACGGATTCTTTTTTGAGATTCAAGAGCACTTCGCCCAAAACATTGTGATCGGCTTTGCCAGAATGGGCGGCCGGGTGGTGGGAATAGTGGGAAACCAGCCTAACGTGCTGGCCGGTTGCCTCGATATAAACGCCTCCATAAAGGGCGCCCGGTTTGTTAGATTTTGCGACTGCTTCAACATCCCGCTGCTCACCTTTGTCGATGTTCCCGGTTTTCTCCCGGGCACGGCCCAGGAATGGGGCGGGATCATCAAGCACGGCGCAAAGATTCTCTATGCCTACTGCGAAGCCACCGTGCCCAAGGTTACGGTCATAACCAGGAAGGCTTATGGCGGGGCTTACGACGTGATGTCGTCGAAACATTTAAGGGGTGATATCAACTTTGCTTATCCCACGGCGGAGATCGCCGTGATGGGCCCCGAAGGCGCGGTCAACATCATCGCCAGAAGAGAGATCGAGCAGGCTGAAGACCCTGCCGCGGAAAGGGCAAGACTGGCCGCGGAGTATAGAGAAACCTTCGCTAATCCTTATAGAGCGGCTGAACTGGGATATATAGACGAGATTATCAGGCCGGAGGATACAAGGCCGCGGGTAATAGCGGCTTTAGAGATGCTTGAGGGGAAAAGACAAACTAATCCCCCAAAGAAGCACGGGAATATACCGTTGTAAATTAAACCAGCGAGCCACGAATGGACACGGATGAACACGAATGAAGATTATAATTGTTTTCTGGTTTACGTGTTAACTCGTTAACGCGATAACACTTTAACTCGACAACCGAATATCTATTAGTGTAAATTCGTGTTTATTTGTGACTAAAAAGAACTCATGAGGAAAAAGGAAATGTTCAAAAAGATTCTCATCGCTAACAGAGGGGAAATCGCTATCCGGATTATCCGGGCATGCCGGGAATTAGGAATTAAGACCGTGGCGGTATACTCCGATGCCGACCGCCGTTCCCTTCATGTGGCCATGGCGGACGAGGCCTATCATATCGGCCCTCCCGCTCCGGGAGAAAGCTACTTGGCGATAGAAAAGATAATCGATGTAACAAAGCGCTCCGGGGCAGAGGCGATTCACCCGGGATACGGCTTTCTCTCGGAGAAGGAAGCGTTTGCCGAGGCGTGCGAAAGGGAAGGAATCATATTCATAGGTCCTTCTTCCGAGGCCATACGGCTTATGGGAGATAAAATAACGGCGAGAAAAATAGCGCAAAAGGCAAAAGTGCCACTGGTTCCGGGCTCGGATGGAGCAGTAACCGATGTCGAAGCCAAGGGAGTTGCCAAAAGGATAGGCTTTCCGGTGATGATAAAGGCCTCTGCCGGTGGAGGCGGAAAGGGAATGAGGCTTGTACGAAAACAGGAGGAATTCGAGAGTGCCCTCCGTATGGCTAGAAGCGAAGCCCATTCCGCATTTGGAGACGACTCGGTTTACATAGAAAAATTCGTCGAGCAGCCTCGTCACGTCGAGATTCAGGTGATAGGCGACTCACATGGCAATATCTTGCACCTCTTCGAGCGCGAATGCTCGGTTCAAAGGAGACACCAAAAGGTAATCGAAGAAGCCCCTTCCCCGGCTATAAGTCCTAAGACCAGAAAGAAGATGGGGGAGGTCGCGGTCAGAATAGCCAAGGCCGTTTCCTACCGCGGCGCCGGCACGATTGAGTTCATCATGGACCAAAAGGAGAATTTCTATTTCCTGGAGATGAACACCCGCGTGCAGGTCGAGCATCCGGTGACGGAGATGATTACCGGGTTTGACATCGTAAAGTGGATGATCAGGATTGCCGCCGGTGAAAAGCTACCTTTCAAACAAAAAGACATATCCATGAAGGGCCACGCGCTCGAATGCCGGGTATATGCGGAGGACCCCAGGACCAAGTTCCTTCCCTCCCCGGGAAAGCTGGAATATGTAAAAGCCCCCAGCGGACCGGGCATAAGGGACGATTCGGCCATATATAGCGGGTACGAGGTTACCCCTTTTTATGACCCCATGTTGTCAAAGCTGGTCGTTTGGGCGGACACCAGGAGAGAAGCGATAAATAAAATGAGAAACGCACTCAGAGAATACGTAGTACTGGGGGTAAAGACCAATATCGGTTTTCTGGGAAGAGTAATGGAGAACGACGAGTTCATCCAGGGTAAGATCGACACCGGTTTCATAGACCGCCATCCCGAACTCCTGGAGTCCAATGGAAATAACCTACAATACGCCCTCATTGCGGCGGCTATTGCCATGAGGAATTCCACAAAAGAAGTAGAGTCATCGAAAAGCACACCGGTATCTAACTGGAAGCTTTTTGCCAGAAAATTAGCCGTATCCGGGAAATCACTGCTATGATATACACATTCAAATTTCAAGACCAGGTCCACAGGATCGACCTGGATGAAGGGAAAAGTACGGAAGTGGAAATAGACGGGAAAAGGATGCCCGTAGAGTTTCAAAGGATCGATGAAAGGTTTTATTCGATCATTATAGACAGTAAATCCATCGGGGCAGGGATATTAAAAAAGGGAAAGAAAGTGGAGGTGTTTCTGGACGGAGACCTCTACGAGTTTGAAACCATTTCAGAAAGAGAAAGGCAAAGCGGCTCTGCGCTCATATCCGGCATTCAGGATATAAAGTCTCCTATGCCCAGCCGTGTGGTCAAAATTCTAAAGCAGGAAGATGAGGAAGTGAAAGAAGGAGAGGGTGTCATAGTTATTGAGGCGATGAAGATGGAGAGCGAGCTCAAATCTCCGATCGACGGAAAGGTAAAACAGGTCAAAGTCCAAGAAGGGAGCGCCGTGGAGGGTGGAACGGTGCTTCTGGTGATTTCGTCTTAGTAGAATTAGGCTTAAGAGTAAGTCTCCAATCCGGCGCTGGTTGGCTTTTGAGGGAATGGTATTGAGAGTCTGCACTCCGATGTTCATTTGACCAATGCAGACACAGATATGATAAACCCATCCAAACATTTTTCGTTGCGTTTTGGGGATCAATTTTAACAAGCCTGGATAAACCCCCCTTTAGGAAGAAAAATGTCAAATGCGAGATCTAACCCTTTATTCTTGGTTCTAAGAATGGATTTGTGTGTTACTACACAGAAAAGCCTGTGTAAATATACACAGACTTATTTTTTTAAAAAGTTTTCTAATTATAACTTGTTGTAAAAACTAA